>Ga0007818_1000110_pt1 | contig 25036 bp, 19 predicted proteins | sample CryBogCBE08Jun09_FD_71221 | JGI IMG/M metagenome (GOLD analysis project Ga0007818, IMG submission 71221) | Freshwater microbial communities from Crystal Bog, Wisconsin, USA - CBE08Jun09 | ecosystem: Environmental > Aquatic > Freshwater > Lake | place: Crystal Bog, Wisconsin, USA | collected...
CGCTTTATGTTTGTTTGATTCCTACAACTATCGGTGGATTGTTAAGTGCCATTGGTATTGCAGGTATGGACAGGGCTTTACGGGCTAACGTAATCACCAAAAGCGGTAAAGCAGTAGAAACTGCTGGTGATTTAGACACTTTATTGCTCGATAAAACAGGAACCATCACCATTGGCAATAGAAAAGCTACCAACTTCTGGCCTGCAAACGGAGTTGATCCCAAGGCTTTTATCGATGCATGCGTTCTTTCTTCTTTGGCGGATGAAACCCCAGAAGGGAAGTCTATTATCGAATTGGCAAACATCAGCAAGGATACTTTTAAGATTGACGGAGCTGTATTTATTGAGTTCACTGCTGAAACAAGATGCAGTGGTATCGATTTGGTCAGTGGTCTAAGAATTAGAAAAGGCGCTTCCGATTCTATCCGCAGAATTGCTGAAAAAGCGGGAAATTCTTTCCCAGAAGAAACATTGGAACAAGTAAAAAAGATTTCTTCTAATGGGGGTACTCCGCTAGTAGTTTCTCAGAATGAACAGATATTGGGTGTAGTCGAATTACAGGATATTATCAAACCTGGTATCCAAGAAAGGTTTGAACGTCTTAGAAAAATGGGTGTGAAAACAGTGATGGTAACTGGTGATAATCCTTTAACCGCTAAGTTCATCGCTGAAAAAGCAGGAGTTGATGACTTTATTGCCGAAGCTAAACCTGAAGATAAAATGAACTACATCAAGCTTGAGCAACAAGGAGGTAAACTCGTTGCCATGATGGGGGATGGCACAAACGATGCGCCTGCCTTGGCTCAAGCGGATGTAGGAGTTGCCATGAATAGCGGAACCCAAGCTGCAAAAGAAGCTGGCAACATGGTTGATTTGGATAATGATCCTACCAAGCTCATTGAAATAGTAGAAATAGGCAAACAGTTATTGATGACAAGGGGCACATTAACCACTTTCTCAATCGCCAATGATGTGGCTAAGTATTTTGCAATTGTTCCTGCCTTGTTTATTGTTTCTATACCTGGCTTACAAGCTTTGAATGTGATGTATTTGAAGAGTGCCGAAAGTGCCATTTTATCTGCGGTAATATTCAATGCAATCATTATTCCCATTCTTATCCCATTGGCTTTAAGAGGAGTTGCTTATAAACCAATTGGCGCAAGTGCATTGTTGAGAAGAAATCTGTTGATTTACGGTATCGGTGGCGTAATCGCTCCATTTGTAGGGATTAAGCTGTTGGATATGATAGTGGGGCTTTGGTTTTAAAAACGCGAATAATTATGGGACTTGCAAGACAAAATTTCAATTTCTTCATCGGTCACTTTATAAATAAGCCGATGTTCGTCAGAAATTCTTCTAGACCACCAGCCTTGCAAGTTCCCTTTAAGACCTTCGGGTTTGCCCAAACCAGTAAAAGGCGTTTTTTCAATGTCTTGAATCAATTCAAGAACCCTGAAAGCAAGTTTTGGCAGCCCATCATTTTTATATTCATTCAATTCGGAAAGAGATTGTTCGAGAAAACTTACTTTTCTCATTATATGGCGAGTTTATGTACATATTGCTCAAATTCTTCTAAGGAAAAAGTAATGGTTTTCTTCTCAGCAAATAGTTGTAATCGTTCTTCCACCTCATGTTCAGGTAAGTTATTTATTAAACCTGAATCATTATCTGCAACCCTTATTTCTATCAGTTTTGCACTGGAAGAAAAGGCCTGCAATTGCTTGAAGAATGTATCAGTCAATTCTTCGGGCTTTATTTTAATTACTGCATTCATACAAAATAATTTTCGTCAAATCTAAAACAAATAAAATGAAAAAACATTTAATTCCCTCCCTCATACTCACCATAGTATTTGTGGTTATCTGTAGTGGTCTATATCCCTTACTTATAGCAGGTATTTCAAAGTTTGCGCCAGGAGGTGGAAAAGGAGAAACATTATTGGTAAATGGCAAAGTGGTTGGGTATGCCAACATAGGCCAGAAGTTTACATTAGATAAATATTTCTGGAGCCGTCCTTCTGCTGTTGGTTACAATGCCGCAGGTTCGGGCGGTAGCAATAAAGGCCCTAGTGATAGTGCGTATCTAAAGCAGGTTCAGGCTAATATTGATACTTTTATGGTACACAATCCCACTATTACCAAGCTAGATATCCCTGCCGATATGGTAACCGCTTCTGGTAGTGGCTTGGATCCAGACATTAGTGTGCAAGGCGCTTTGGTGCAGGTGAACAGGATTGCAAACGTGCGTAAGTTGGCACCAGATCAAGTGTTGGCATTGGTAAATTTGCATATTGAAAAGCCTTTGTTAGGATTATTTGGCCCTGAAAGAGTAAATGTTTTGAAGCTGAATATAGCTTTGGATGAGTTGAAGAAGTAATAATTCGAATATTCATATTGCCAAAAAGAATGTCCTTCTTGGCAATATGAATATTCTTCTTGGTAAAAAGAATATCATTCTTGGCAAAAAGAATATTGTTCTTGGTAAAAAGGATATTGTTCTTGGCAAAAAGAATATCATTCTTATCAATATGAATATCGTTCTTACTAAAAACAATATCCTTTTTACCAAGAATAATATTCAAAAATGACGCAACTGGAACTAAATTGCTCAGTTATCTTATTAAAGCAAGAATATTATTTCCCACTTAATTCATTCTTAATCGCCTCAAACATAACTTTACGATATGCCAGAAGAAGTAAGAAATAATGCCGAACACTTTTTGGACCTCATACGCAAAAGCAGGCGTGGGAAGTTTAAAATTTATATAGGAATGAGTGCCGGCGTGGGTAAAACCTACCGGATGCTTCAGGAAGCACATACACTTTTGCGCAATGGCGTTGACATTAAGATTGGGTACATTGAAACGCATAACCGCAAGGAAACACACGATTTGCTGGATGGATTGCCCATTGTTCCCCGAAGGAAATTATTTTATAAAGGCAAGGAACTGGAAGAATTTGATTTGCAAGCGGTGTTGAACCTGCATCCCGAAGTGGTGATTGTGGACGAACTGGCACACAGCAACATTGAAGGCAGTAAGAATGATAAACGTTGGAAAGATGTGATGGATATTTTGGATGCGGGCATCAATGTAATCAGTGCCGTAAACATCCAGCATTTAGAGGGTCTGCACAATGATGTGAAAAACATTACGGGTATCAGTGTATCGGAAAGGATTCCAGATAGCGTTTTGCAACAAGCGGATGAAGTGGTAAACATAGATTTGACGGCTGATGAACTAATTAGCAGACTAAAGGAGGGAAAGATTTATACGCCAGATAAAATTCAGATATCCCTCAATAATTTCTTTAAAAGCGAAAAGATTCTACAGCTACGCGAACTGGCATTGAAGGAAGTGGCAAGTCAGGTGGAACGTAAAATAGAAATAGAAATTCCACGGAATTCCCAACTAAAACCAGAGCGCTTTATGGCATGCATCAGTAGCAACCACGATATCGCCAAAAAAGTTATCCGCAAAACAGCCAGGATGGCATCGTACTACAATAGCAAATGGTTTTTATTGTATGTTCAAACACCAAGCGAAAGTGGAGACAATATTGGGCTTGCCGAGCAGCGACATTTGATTAATAACTTTAAGATGGCGGCAGAAATGGGCGCAGAAATAATAAGATTGAAGAATAAAAACATTGCAAAGGGTATTTTTGAAGCCTCGGAGCAGAAAGGCATCACCACAATTTGTATTGGCAAACCACATCTTACACTATGGAATGTGATAATGAGCACGGCGGTTTTCAATCAATTATTAACTAAATTATCTGCTTCCGAAATAGACATTTTAATTCTTTCGTAATGAAATTAAAGGCAAAATTGACGGTTGGGATAGGGTTTCTATTCGTAGTCATATTGGTGTTTGGCATTTTGGGCATTGTTTCGATAAACAAATTGAGAAGTGATGCTGACAATATTTTGAAAAACAACTACGAAACCTTGGTCTATGACAATAATATGCTGAAAGACCTTGACGATTTGTCGACAAACAAACAAGCTTATGCAGATTTTGAAGCAAACCTTACTAAACAAGAAAACAATATTACTGAATATGGCGAGGGCGATGCCACCAAACAATTGCGTAACGGCTTCGAAGAACTAAAAAAAAGTCCGATTGATACAATAAGCTATCGCCAAATGAGACAGGCAATACAACAAATAAATACGCTTAACCAAAACGCCATTTTGCGCAAACACGAAACGGCACAGAAAGCAGCTAGTAGTGCTATCTTTTGGTTGACAATTATCTTTTCGGTTCTCACTATCATCTCCTTTACGCTCACCGTCAACTTCCCCGATGTAATTTCTACACCAGTGAAGGCTTTGGCAAAAGGGATTACGGAAATTGCCAATAAAAACTACAAAAACAGAATTTATTTAGATCAAGAGGATGAATTTAAAGAACTGGCAGATGCGATAAATACAATGGCAGAAAAGCTGGATGAATATGAAAACAGCAACTTAGCAAAAATTACATTCGAAAAAAGAAGGATCGAAACTATTATCAACCAAATGCGTGATGGCATCATTGGTTTTGATGAGAATAGAAATATTCTCTTCCTTAATGTTGTTTCCGAAAAGATGCTTGGATTGAAAGAAAAGGAGATTATTGGCCAATACGCTCCAGACGTCGCACTTAAGAATGATTTGATGAGGCGCCTCTTGCAAGATGATGACCAACACGAACTGAAAATTTATGCAGATAATAAAGAAAGTTATTTTAATAAAGATATACTCAAAGTAAGCAACGAGGGTAAGGTTATTGGTGAAGTAATCATGCTTCGGAATATTACTCCTTTTCACGAATTGAATGAAGCAAAAACAAACTTTATTGCAACGGTTTCCCATGAATTGAAGACGCCCATCTCTTCTATAAAAATGAGTTTACAATTACTTCAAAGCAACAATACAGGATTGCTAAATGAGGAACAAGCCTTGTTGATAGACAGTATAAAAGACGATAGCAACAGGCTACTAAAGATTACAGGCGAACTATTAAACATGTCTCAAGTTGAAACCGGAAATATTCAATTAAATATTCAGTCTTGCCCACCAATAGATATTTTGAATTATGCAATAGAGGCAGTGAAAGTTCAGGCAGAACAAAAACAAATACACATCAAAATAGATGCTCCCGAAGATTTGCCAAAAGTAAAAGCCGATAAAGAGAAAACCGCTTGGGTATTAATTAATTTTCTTACAAATGCCATTCGTTTCAGTCCCGAAAATGAAGTGATTGTTATAGCTATTTTTAAAAAGGATAATCAAGTTTGTTTTAGCGTAAAAGATAATGGTAAGGGTATAGAGACTAAATACATCAGCAAAATATTTGACAGATACTTTCAAGTACCAGGCACTATTAAATCTGGAACTGGTTTGGGCTTAGCAATCAGTAAAGAATTCATTCAAGCCCAAGGCGGGACAATACATGTGGAGAGTAAATATGGTGTTGGAAGTACATTCTATTTTAACTTGATGAGTTAGAAAAAGATAACTGGTTGGTACGCTGTTTTATTTGTAAGCGAGTATTAATTTGTCTTTTTGCTTTCTGTGCATCTTCCAAATACAATTCTATATCAACAAAATAAGCTAGAAATCCATATTTGTTTTTCGAATATAAAGGTCAAATCATACATTTTGCCTTCTAATTATAACACCTAATAATATACCCTGTCATTTTGATAATTGAAATTCTTTTGTTTTTTCAAAATTGATTTTAATCAAAGAATCCTGTGTTTTTTTGATTAAACCACAAAAAAATACAAATTTTTCTTGTCTATTTTTTGGTTTTTGGTGCTGTTATCATAAATATATTTTTTTAAAATATTAAAAAGTTTGCTGAATTCTCTATTTTTGTGCTAGATGTATAAGTTTTATCACACCAAAATGAAAGGCGTTTTTTCAAAATGAAAAACTTTTTTCAGAAGGGCAATAAGTAACTAGTTAAATTTTTAAAAATTTTACATCTAACAAAAAAGATATTATTGCTTTTTTTGTGTTTCCTGTAAAATGGCATTTTATTAGTTAAGCTGGCGACACTTGCTGTGTGATTAAAGATTTTTGTTGAATTTTTAATCTGAATTAGAATTTATGAACCCCAACTTGAAAAAAGTTACAGCTGCTGGTCTGTTAGTTACTATTGGAATTATCTTCGGAGACATTGGCACCTCTCCTCTTTACGTTTTCAGTGCCATCATTGGATCCAACAAAATAGATCCCGCATTGGTTTATGGTGGTGTTTCTTGTGTATTCTGGACACTTACACTTCAAACAACCTTCAAGTACATTTTGCTCACCCTTCAAGCGGATAATAAAGGTGAAGGTGGCATCTTTTCGTTGTATGCCTTAGTTTGGCGTTATCGTCATTGGTTGTATTTTCCTGCCATTGTTGGTGCCGGAACTTTGCTGGCAGATGGTATCATTACTCCTCCCATATCCGTTGCCTCTGCAATAGAAGGTTTAAACGGCGTACCAGGATTGGAGAGTGTGATAGTACCCGGGAATACACTAACCATTAGTATTGTTATTGCTATCATTTCCTTACTTTTCTTCTTTCAACAGTTCGGAACCAAGGTCGTAGGTAGTTCTTTTGGGCCTATTATGTTCATTTGGTTTAGTATGATCATGTATTTGGGGGTGATAAACATTGCGCATCATCCACAAATTCTGGCGGCAATCAATCCTTATTATGCAATAGAACTGTTGTCTGACCATAAGATTGGTGGCTTTTTTATATTAGGTTCTGTTTTCTTGTGTACAACCGGGGCAGAGGCATTGTACTCCGATTTGGGTCACTGCGGCAAAAAGAATATTCAAGTAAGTTGGTTATTTGTAAAAATATCTTTGCTTGCCAACTATTTCGGACAAGCTGCTTGGTTACTCTGGACAGATAACAAAGAGTTGGTTCAAGATAGCTTTCACAATAAATATTTGGTTTTTAATGGTAGTACACCGCTAAATCCCTTCTTCGAAATAATGCCTCATTGGTTTCTATTAGCCGGTATCATTATTTCTACATTAGCTACCATCATTGCTAGTCAGGCATTGATATCTGGTTCATTTACTTTGATAAGTGAAGCAGTAAGTATGGGTTTCTGGCCAAAAATCACTATCAAATTCCCTACTAATATCAGAGGACAAATTTATATTCCTAGTATCAACTGGTTGTTGTGGGCCGGTTGTGTGGGCATGATGCTATACTTTCAGGATTCCGAAAAAATGCAGGCTGCGTATGGTTTTTCCATCACTGTAGCTATGTTGATGACTACCCTTCTGATGTTCTATTACATGAAGTTTGTAAAGAAATGGGCGGGCGTCCTTATCTTCCTCATCTTATTGGTTTTCTTAACAGTCGAGTTCTCCTTCTTCCTCGCAAATGTCTCTAAAATAAAGAACAGGTGGCCATTCCTTATCTTCGAATTCACGTTGATATTTGTAATGTACATCTGGTTTAAAGCAAAAAAGATTACAAACAGGTTCTTGATTTTCGAAAACCTGAGCAATTTTATTCCCGCTATCAAAACATTGAGTGACAATCATGATGAAGCAAAATATGCTACTCACTTGGTTTATTTAACCAAATCGAACAACAAAAGAGCAATCGAAAAACGTGTGCTGGAATCTATTTTAACCAAAAGACCTAAGCGTGCAGATGTATATTGGTTTGTGCATATTGATAGAACCGATGAACCGTACACAATGGAATATAATGTGGAAGAAATTGAGCACGACAAGATTATAAGAATTGAATTTAGGCTTGGTTTCCGTATTCAGCCTCGTGTACACTTGTTGTTTAAGAAGGTGATGGAAGACATGGTAGAACACCATGAACTGAATGTGGGTGCCAACGAAAATGAAAAAGCACTAAATAAACTCAACATTTCTGGCGACATCCGTTATGTGATTATTCAACGTTTCTTATCTGTAGAAAATGAATTCTCTTTGAAAGAAGGCTTTATCCTGAATTCTTATTTTGCCATCAGCAAGATTGCTCAATCAGACAAAAAAGCATTTGGATTGGATTGGAGCGATACCGATGTAGAAAAAATTCCATTGGTTTTGGCACCCGTTCAGAACATTCCGCTCAAAAGGATTGGGGCGCATTAGAGGATAGTTGCCGGTTGCTGGTTACAGGTAATCAGTAATCGTATAAAATATAAAAAGGCATCAGGTTTATTAAATCTGATGCCTTTTTTCTTATAAGTCCAATAAAATATTACTTTCAAAACCTGTAACATTTTCCACCTTTTGGGGGGCAGGGGTTTTAGTTTGCTGCTCTGGTAATGGGTGTACTAAAATTTCTACCCGGGTCTGTGCCACAAGCCGCCATTTTAAAAACATAAGGAACAAAACTTGGCAAGCCATCAATTTCCAAAGAATGAGAAGTGGTTGTTTTTGTTACCCAAACACTCGCAGACGTTGCAGGAGAAGGCGTAAACATTATTTCATAAAACTTAGCCTTGGGCATTGCCTTGCAACTAACCAACACCTTATTACTAGCCTGTTGCGTAATAACATTAAAATTAGCAACTACTCCAAATACACCAATACGCCCTTTGGTAGCCGCTGTATGCATACCCGCAGCCAAAATTTTTGTTTCATCGCCGCCACTAGCCTGTTGCACATACGCACACTCCAAGTGAATCATCCCTTCCAAAATTTTACGTTCATCGTCTTTATCAGACGTCTGAGCTGGCGTACCATTATGAGCCAAAGCCAATTTACCCTGAAATTTAATCCTTTCTGCTGTAATTGCAGCCAACGTGGGCGAAGGCGTAGGATAGGTTGCAATGTTTGCCGCCATCTTTGTCTCAATACTTTCCACTTCTACCACAAACTGGGGGTCTGTGTAAGTGTCTATCGAATAATTAACCAGAACTTCTGCCATTGTATAATTTTTTTTAAAAGAATGAAAATAATCCGTTGAAAGTAGTCTTATTGTAACTAGCAATTAAAAGTTTATTTTGTACGAACCCCAAATACTTCATCAAGTAATTGGAAAATATCATCACTTAATTGTAAAACTTGATCAAGAAATTGAAAAACTTCATCAAGAAAACCTTTTTCTTCATCAAGTAATTAAGAAACTTCATCAAAAAAAATGAATACTTGATTAAGTTTTTGGAAAACTTGATCAAGAAAGTCCAATACTTCATCACTTATTTCAATTAAGTGATGAAGGATTGGAGGATTGGTACGCTATATTTGGGTATTGGATAGAAGATTATGGAAACATTTAAACCTAATTAAGAATATGGTTATCAATAAAATAAAGACTTATAAGGGCTGCTACGGATTGCTGTTTCTATTGATAATGGTTTGTTCTGTAAAAGGATTTGGACAGAGGGGAGAGGAATATTTTAAGAAGGGAAAAGAGAAAGCCGATGCCAATGACTATAAAGAAGCGATTAAATATTATGATTCGGCAATTATAATGAATCCAAAATATTTATTTGCTTATCGAAGCAGAGGAATGGCGAGGGCGGAATTAAAAAACTATAAAGGTGCGATTGAAGACCTGAATATTGTAATAAAAATTGAACCTAAAAATGACACATCATATAGTGTTAGATCAAGTTATAAAAGTTACTTGAATAATCATATTGACGCTATTAAGGATATGGATTCCGCTATTAAATTAAATAAACAAAATTCTGATTATTATGTGAATAGAGGTGTCGAAAAAGAACTTTTAAAGAATGATAGTGGAGCTCTTTCAGACTATAGTTTGGCGATTAAATTAGGTCCGGATAAATCGTATGCATACTTTGATAGAAGTACTTTAGAACAAGATTTAAAACAATATTCAAACGCTATTACAGATTATACAACTGTAATTAAATTTGAGCCAAAGAATAAATATGCTTTTGGAGGAAGGGCTAAATGCAGAATGGAATTAAAGGATTATGAAGGAGCAATTAAAGATTATGATGAGTATGTAAAATTTGATTCTACAGATGATGATTCTTATTGCAATAGAGGAATTTGTTACAGATACATTGGTGATAATGAGAACGCCTTAAAGGATTTTGAAAACGCTATTAAAATCAATTCGAGTAATGATGAAGCGAATTACTTTAAAGGATTGTCAGAGTTAGAAAAAAATAACATTCTTTCTGCCTACTGGGCTTTAATAAATGTGAGCCGAAATGGGAATAGATGGCAAGATGCAAAACATGTTTTGGGCCACAACAAGTTTTGTTTAGCCTTTTCTTTTATCTTGCTTGGCAGTCTCGTTATAATACCAATTATCATTATTATTTTATTTGTGATATTAATAAGGTATACTTTAAAGAAGATTAGAAAGAAGCAGTAGAAATAAAAAAAACACCCTTGAAACAATTGCTTCAAGGGTGTTTTTATATCTACTAACTAATAGTTACTATCTATTTTCTCGCCAATACTCTCTCTACTGCTGCTATCACATCAGGCGTATCCAAACCATACTTGGCAAGTAACTGTGCAGGTGTACCGCTTTCGCCAAAAGTGTCGTTTGTACCCACATATTCAATAGGAATAGGGAAGTTCTTGGCAGCTACCTGCGCAATGCTGTCACCCAAACCACCCAAAATGTTGTGTTCCTCACAAGTAACAGCACATTTGGTTTTCTTGATAGACTTTATAATCGCTTCGGTATCCAACGGCTTGATGGTGTGTATGTTTATCAACTCTACACTAATGCCTTTAGCTTCCAAAGCCTTACCAGCTTCAATAGCTTTCCATACCAAGTGACCACAAGCAAAAATGGTAACATCGGTGCCTTCACTCAACTGTTGCGCCTTGCCAATAACAAAGTCGCTACCATCTTCTTTTGTGAAATTAGGCCACTTTGGACGGCCAAAACGTAAATAAACAGGCCCCTCGTAGCTAGCAATTGCCTTCGTAGCAAATTTGGTTTGGTTAAAATCGCAAGGAACAATAACCGTCATACCAGGAAGCATTTTCATCATACCAATGTCTTCCAATATTTGGTGGGTAGCACCATCTTCACCCAAAGTAAGCCCTGCGTGAGAAGCACAAATCTTTACATTCTTGCCACTATATGCAATGCTTTGACGAATTTGATCGTAAACACGACCTGTACTGAAGTTTGCAAACGTAGTGGTATACGGTATTTTACCACCAATAGTCAACCCCGCTGCAACACCAATCATATTTGCTTCAGCAATGCCACACTGAACAAAACGTTCAGGAATATCTTTAATAAATGGTCCTAACTTAAAAGAACCGGCAAGATCCGCTGTCAAAACAACAACGTTTTCGTTCTCTTTTCCAATTTCATAGATGCCTTCTCCAAAGCCACCACGTGTTTCTTTTTCGTTTTGAACTTGAATGTCTGATACTTTCATAAGTAAACCTATTTTATAATTTAAAATTATCGCCGCAAAGTAAAGAAATAAAGGTGGAGGATGCTACACAATATGTTGCACCATACTATCTATTTGTTCTACTATCTTATTGATGAGGGTTTAAACCACAACAACATCTTTTACATTGCCCGTTCTTTTCAGTACACCCCAGTTTTGTAATTCGCCTTTCAGTGCTCTTTTAAGCGATCGATACAATACCACCAGCATTATCCAGCGATAAATAAGACGCTGTGGAATAAGCCAGATGAGTTTCAACGGATTTTCCTTTTCAAACAAGAAAGAAATGGCCGCAATGGTAGTATCTACGATAGTAAACAGCACATAATACCAAAGTATCTTACTTGCATTGTCTGTAAATAGGCCAATAATCATCAAAATATCTGCGATAGGAGAGAAGACCGGGATGATGTATTTAAAGATCAAAATATCGGGCAATGCTATCCATCCAAGCGATTTGTTTTTATTGCTAAACAACTGATCAGAATGCTTCCAAAAGGTTTGCATCACACCAAAACTCCAGCGGAAACGTTGTTTCATAAACATTTTTAGCGTTTCAGGAGCTTCTGTGTATGCAATTGCCTTGGGCTCATTGGTAACACGGTATCCTGCCCTCAAAATACGAATGGTAAGATCACAATCCTCTGCCAGAGTATCTGTTGTGAAGCCACCCGCATCTTCAATAGCCTTCTTTTTGAATGCACCTATCGCTCCAGGAACAACAGTGATGGCATTGGCATAAGCAAACCCTTTTCTATCAAAGTTTTGGCTGGTAATGTATTCTATGTTTTGCCATTTGGTTAATAAATTCACCTCATTACCCACTTTAACAACACCAGCTACTGCCCCAATTTCTTCGGAAGAATCAGTTTGCATCAAGAAATGCTTCATCATAATACTTACTGCATTAGGTGCCAATTTGGTATCTGCATCAATACAAACCACATACTCCGCATTAGTACTTTCAATACCATAATTAAGCGCAGAAGCCTTGCCACCATTAGGTTTTGTCAGTAATTTTAGGTTTGGGGTATCAGCAGTAAATTCACTAGTCACCATTTCCCATGTTTTATCCTTACTACCATCATCTACAAATACAATGTTGAAGTTGGGATAATTACATTTCAATAAGTTCTTCAATGAACCTACAATATTTACTTCCTCATTATAAGCAGGAACAATGATGGATACTAATGGATAGTTTGAAATTGTGTTATCATAAACAATATTTCTTTCCCTGTTCCTTTGAAGAAAAGACATAGTTCCTAAAACAATCAATCTGATTGTACTTATTATCATAAATACAAGGAAGATTGCAAAGAACAAATGGGTTGCATAATAAACTAAAAGAACCCATAAGTAATTGATTTTCAATTTATAATAATCCTTACTATTGGCATAAGGCATCATATCATCTCTAGTCTTACCAAGCAAGTCTGCAACAGTAGTAAATGTATAACCCTTTGCTTGAAAGTAACGAATGATCATACCTGTTGCTAAAACAGTTTGGCTTCTGTCTCCACCACCGTCATGTAATAGAATAATATTGCTACTGTCTCCGTTGTCAATATTCCTTTTATACTCTTGTTTGACCCTACTAAAGATTGTGTCTGCATTAAAGTTCTTCAACTCACCCTTTTGCCAATCTTCAGGATCCATGCTCTCGCCTACGGTTATATAGTTTCGTGTTCTACTTAATGCAACTGGCACCAACTCCTCATTCTTTTCGGGTTCACTATCTGCATTGAAGGGAGCCCTGAACATAACGAGGCTTCGTCCGGTGATACATTCAATTAAAAGCTTCGTCGCGTCCATTTCCAGCAATGCCCTATCCTTACTCACCTTACTCATGTCTGGATGAGTAAATGTGTGATTACCTAATTCATCCCCTTCTTTCAAGATCCTTTTTATCAAAGGAATATTATTTTCTGCTTCCATTCCTATCACAAAAAAGGTAGCAGGAACATGATAATAAGCCAAAGTATCTAATATTTCCCTGGTGTATTTAGGGTCAGGTCCATCATCATAAGTAAGAACTAGTTTTGGTTTAGATGTTTTTCCAAACTTCCTAACCACATAGGAAGAGGGTAATGCATCGTAACTTTCCTCACTGATTAACATACTGGCTGTATCAATTTCTGCTTTAATATGACCATCTGTTGGTGATGCCACTACATCCAATATTTCCCCTTCTCCTATATAATCTACCGTTCTACTTCCTTCGACTTTATTAAATTCATCGAAATTAAATTTCTTTAAGGCTGTTCTTGTCATAGGTAAATCGTAGAAACCCCAAAGACGACTATCCTCAGAACCTAGTCTCCATAAAGCTGTACCTGCTAAACCATATTCTGTGGCAAATCTGATGGCATTAAAGTTTGTTGCAGCATCTACGAAGTGTACATTATGAATCCGGTCCTTATCATCATAATATTGAAAGTGTGTGCCATAGGTATTATTATCAAAATCTACTACTGCATCACTCTCACGCGCAGTAACTAATGCTTGTTGATAGGTAAGTTCGGTTGCAGAGTCTTTGCTATCCCAATCATATCCACGATCCGCAATATCCAAAACAATTTTTCCTGCGGGTACATTTCTTGCAAGTCTATCAACATTTTCTTCTATCCATTTTTGATCACATATAGAACCTGCTTTTGTACTTCCGGAATGCTCATCATAAGCCATTAGGAAGATATAGTCATTACTATTGGTTAATTGTTTGTAATCGTATGTATTATACGGAGAGACATTTTGGGTAACTAAAAAATTATTTTCGTGTAACCTTGAATACAGGTCTTTTTGAAAAGAAGCTAGAGCCTTTCTGTTTTTTAGTTTAATATCTTCTAGGTCTATATTTATTCCTGCAAAGCGTAGCCTATGAAGTTGTTTTAATATATCTGTTATTAATCGTTCCCTTTTTGAGGGATTTTCAATTATTCGTATTAAAGCAGGTGTTGAGGATTGATTATTATAACTATTTGACAGCATTGGAACCATTTTTACATGGGCTCCTTTAATAATATCAAATGCTTCTTTATCAATATTTGTAGTTAATGTATCGCCTTTTGGATCAATAAAAAACCACTCTGGCAAAACAAGATTAACTTTTCCTATATTTCTCCTTAGTGAAAAGGTTGATTGTGGGTCCCATGGCATATAAAAAGCTGCTCTTATACCAAGACTATCGCTGAAGTAATTTGAGTTAGATAAGTTTAATACTGTATCTTTTTGTCCAACACCTTTTCCTACAGCCCACTGATTATTTATATACTTTCTGAAGCCTTTATATTCTTTTCCCATATCACTTTCTCTATAGGTGGGGGCTTCTGTTAATACCTTTTTGATAGCCCGTACATCTACAGGTATCTTATCGTTAGATTTAGAAACACTTTTGAGTGTTATACTAATAACAACAATAGCTATAATGAAAATTAAAAAGAATATCCTAGAACCCCATTTTAGTCTCTGCCAACGGGATGGATTACTTGTTTGAAAAATTTGTTGTGACTCAGACATATATTATTAAACAAGCTACAAAGATGCCCGAGTTTTTCTAATATTCGTACTGTTTAAGTATTATTTATAGTATCCGTTAACGTTAATTTCTTTATTTACCGTATCTGGTACTAAATATTGGATACTTTTTCCTGTTTTTATATTATTTCGGATGGTAGTAGCGGATATTTCCAATAACGGGGCTTTTAATATTTTAACATTTTCAGTTTCACTATTTTCTTTCATTTCAAAGCCTGGTCTTTCATAGATAATAAAAGAATAGTTCTTTTTTAATACTTCGGCATTCTTCCAATTATTAATATTCTGGAAACTATCACTACCCATTACAATACTAAACTTATGTTTCGGGTACTTTTCTTCCAGATATATCAGGGTGTCAATGGTGTAAGACGGCTTAGAAAGTCTAAATTCTATATCAGATGCTTTCAGTTTAGGATTATCTTCTATTGCTTTTTGAACAAGGTGCAATCTGTGGTACTCATTCAATAGTGTATGACTAGGTTTTAACGGATTTTGCGGACTAATAACCAACCATACCTGATTCATATCTGTAAAGTTGATTACATGATTGGCAATTATCAGGTGGCCAATATGAATGGGATTAAAGGAACCGAAGTATAAACCAATATTCATTTTCAAATACTATTAAACTTCTTCCAAAAAGATACTATTAGCTTCACTTAACCGAAGACTCAAATTATATCCGGCAACAGCAATAGAAATTGGGTCACCTAATGGTGCCACTTGAATCACTTTTACTTCTTCACCAGGAACACAGCCCATTTCCATCAACTTAATAAAAATATCATCTTTTTCAAATGAATGTATCACCGCTCTTTGGCCTATTCCCAACTCACTTAGTCTTCTCATTTCAATTTTTTAAAACTACAATATCCTCTCTGATATCTTATGTCGCAAAAATAAACCCGATACGTTTGTCTTTTATTACGATTTTTGAAGTTGTAAAAGTAAATATTAATTATGGCGAGAGTAAAGTTTAATTATGCGGACAGAAAATTATCCTTTTCAGATAAAACAAAACTCAAATCTTTTATCTTAACCTTATTTAAAAGTGAAAACATTTCCTTGTCCGAACTTAATTATATCTTTTGTTCTGATGAATACCTACTTCAAATTAATAAAGACCACCTCAATCATGATTACTATACCGACATCATTACTTTTTCATTGGAAGAAAAAGGTGAACCTGTGATTGGTGAAATCTACATCAGTATTGATAGAATAAAAGACAACGCAATATCTCAAAAAGCAAACCTTTTAAACGAAACACTTCGAGTTTTATTTCATGGTTGTCTGCATTTATGTGGTTATTTAGATAAGAAACCAAAAGACATAAAACTTATGCGCGAGAAAGAGGATTATTACATCAACCAATACCTTTCTTTATAATTGTGTTCCACGTGGAACAATTTGTTTTTAAGTAAGTCCAAAAAGGTATCTTCCTTTATAATTGTTCCACGTGGAACGAATTTGGAAAAACTTCAACCCATCAATAGTTGCAAGATTATCTTTGCCGACTAATAATTAGAAAAAGAATGTTTCAAGAATATGATGTAATAGTAGTTGGTGCTGGTCACGCTGGTTCTGAGGCTGCCGCTGCCGCTGCTAATATGGGAAGTAAAACACTTCTGATAACTATGAATATGCAAACCATAGGTCAGATGAGTTGTAACCCAGCAATGGGCGGTATTGCCAAAGGTCAGATTGTGCGTGAAATAGACGCCATTGGTGGCTACAGTGGAATAGTTACCGACCTTACAATGATTCAATTTAGGATGCTAAACAAGAGTAAAGGTCCGGCAATGTGGAGCCCTAGAGCACAAAACGACCGTATGTTGTTTGCTGCTAAATGGAGAGAAATGCTGGAACACACCAATAATCTGGATTTTTATCAGGATATGGTGCGTTCTCTTATAATAGAAAAAGGAAAGGTTTGCGGTGTAGTTACAGGTTTGGGTAATACGATAAAAGCTAAAAGTGTTGTTATAACAAGTGGTACTTTTTTGAATGGTATTATACATATTGGTGAAAAACAATTGGGCGGTGGACGAGTAGGAGAGAAGGCTGCAACGGGCATTACCGAGCAATTGGTGGAATATGGTTTTGAAGCTGACCGACTAAAAACAGGTACTCCGCCAAGAGTGGACAGTAGAAGTTTGGATTATAGTAAAATGGAAGAGCAAAAAGGGGATGAGGTAATAACTGGTTTCTCTTACCTGGATCTTCCTTTGATTAAGCTCGAACAACAACGCAGTTGCCACATCACTTATACCAATAATGAAGTACACGATTTATTGAGGACGGGCTTTGATAGAAGTCCGATGTTTCAAGGAAGAATTGAAGGTCGTGGTCCACGTTATTGCCCTAGTGTAGAAGATAAAATTAATCGGTTTGCAGACAAAGAACGCCACCAGATATTTGTAGAACCCGAAGGTTGGAATACAGTGGAGATCTATGTAAATGGTTTTTCTACTTCTCTTCCAGAAGATGTGCAAGTGAAGGCTTTGCGTAAAGTACCAGGTTTTGAAAACTGTAAGTTCTTCCGTCCTGGTTATGCCATCGAATATGATTTCTTTCAACCAACTCAGTTAACGCATACATTAGAAACTAAACTGGTAAAGAATTTATTCTTTGCCGGACAAATCAATGGCACCACTGGCTATGAAGAAGCTGCTTGCCAAGGATTAATGGCGGGTATTAATGCACACCTAGCCGTGAAGGAAGAAGAACCATTTATTCTGAAAAGAAATGAAGCCTATATTGGTGTATTGATTGATGACTTGATAAGTAAAGGTACCGATGAGCCGTACCGAATGTTTACTAGCCGTGCAGAATTCCGTACGCTACTAAGACAAGATAATGCAGATATTCGTCTTACCGCTTTAAGTAATAAGATTGGCTTGGCTTCTCAGGAACGTTTGGATAAAGTGGAGCAAAAACTTCAAAATGTATCGGAGATTAAAAAAATACTCAGCACATTCAATGTGGAAGCGGCTGATATAAACCCGTATTTTGAAACCATAGATTCAGCTATTCTTGATGATAAACAAAAGGCTTCCAAAATTATTCTTCGTCCCAACGTAACATTGGATGGTATGCTTCAGGCTGTTCCAAGTTTGGCGACAGCTTTGGAATCTTATGATACCGATAGTTTGGAACAAGCGGAGATTCAGGTTAAATATGAAACCTATATTCGTAAAGAAGAGGATTTGGTAGAAAAAGTGAGTCACTTAGAAAATTTAGTAATCCCAGATTCTTTTGATTTTGAAAAACTAACAGCAATTTCTAGCGAAGCAAAACAAAAGTTTAAAACTATTCGTCCACGTACTCTTGGACAAGCCAGCAGAATTAGTGGTGTTAGTCCGAGTGATATCCAGATATTGATGGTCTATATGGGACGATAATTTTTTAATCCTTTGTTATAGATAAAAAGTTTAGAATACACTTTTATAAAAAAGCACTCAATAAATACTGGGTGCTTTTTTATTTTATTCAATTGAATAAAAAATAACCTTTCTGTCCATTTTTATTTTGTTTAATATTATTAATAAAAATTAGTATTAATATAAAACAATTTTAATGCGGATTAAAATACCCTAATTCCCTCTTTTTGGCGTCTTACTACCCCATTTAACACTTTTATGCCCATTTGAAGGCCCCCTACACTGAGCTGTAACCTTACCATAACCCAGTAAAAATTTTCTATGCCAAGGAAACAGCCCTTAGTACCGGCCTATTTTGATTTTAATCCGCATTAAAATGACTTTAATTTCAACAATAAAAAATACTTTATCAAATATTAATTAGTTAAGTACGGAAAAAATAGTTTATCTTTCCAAAATAATTTTTTATTTTAATTCCTAACGATGCATACCGAAAGAGTTTTAGTTGATTATTCCACGAATGTATATACAGATGGTCAGTTAGTTACTGAAACCATGAGCATTGAAGGTAGCCTGGAAGGCAATGCCAGCTATCCTACGCCCTCTCCAACTATTGCAGCAATAACAACTGCGCGAACCGAATTTCAAGTTGCATTAGCTGCGGCACATAATGGTAATGTTACCCAAACTGCTACAAAAAATGAAAAAAGAAAGGTACTAGAAGGATTGTTACACATATTGGGTCCGTATGTACAATTAACTAGTGGCGGCGTTAAATCTGTTATTCTTTCATCTGGAATGCATGTGGCAGCACCTACCGGAAGTGTTGGTGAATTTGGTGTTGTTTCTGATTTTAAAGTACTTACGCTAGAAGCAAAAAATAAAGTATTGATGAGTTGTAAAGCTGTTCCTAAAGCATTGTTTTATGAAGGGGCGTACACACTTGCTCCTGCAACGGATGCAAGTGAGTGGAAAACAGTAACTGGTACAACTCATGAGATAGTTATTACCGGATTGCCAAGCTTTGTTCCTTATGAGTTCAAAATGGCTGCCTGTGGCACAAACAAAGAAAGAAATTATAGTACACCAATAACAAGAGCAGCGGGTTAATTAATAATTAAAGAACTCAATAAAATAAAAAATGGTTTTAGATAAATAAAAGTATCTAAAACCATTTCTATTAATAAACAACCAACTTGTATATTAACTGTCAAGTATAAATTATCAATTACCCTAATAGTCCTACTTTCCTACTTATCCAAAACATTCTATCAATAAGTAATTAGAATTTCATTTTTTCTTCCAAAAAGCTTCTAACTGTTAAACTTTATTCTACATTCTTGTCTGTTAATGACAGTAAAATAACTACTATGCTCACTCTACAGATTTCTTTGTTTAAATTACTGTTTCACGTTTCTACCGACTTAACTAGTTTTTTGTTTTAATAACAAATTTATAATACAAAATCCCCTTATTTTTGAGACGGATATAGGAATCTTTCTTTGCGTAGGCTTATTTGGATAATGGTTTTAATGTATTCACAATTACTCATCCAACTATTTATTTTCCATAAAATTTACACACTTAAAACAAAAATAACAATGACAACAACAAGAAAAATTACACAAATCGTAGCAGGGGTATCCCTTATGGTGCTTTCCATGAATGTTACTGCCCAAACTGAACAAACCACTAAAGATTGGATTAGGCAGAAAATTGAAAAGTATGGTGGTACCGAAGTTACCTACAAGCCCCAATCTAAGGCAGCAACAGAGGTAGCTATCAAGTATCAAACCTATTATTATGGAGGAGATACTATTAAAATTCAAGAAACCCGTGTTCTAAAAGGGGGAAGTAAGCTTACAAACATTTACACCTTTAGAATTGATGATTTGACTGGAATAACAAGTTTGGCAGGTAGCAATGATGTTTTTGATTTTAAAACCGATAAAAACAAAGTTATTCTTCAAGAAATAAACAGTAAAACAAATCAACCAAAAACTGCTTACTATACCAACCACGTACGCACAAAAATTTGGTTTGTATCTGCTAAGGAGTTGAATAAGGAAGAAAATATTGAACAAAGGTTTTTAAAGGCTTTTCAATTTATGGCCGGAATAAACAATGCTAAACCAAAAACTGAAAGTAAAGAAGCTTTCTAGCCACATATTTATATACTGGCTTTTTAATAACAAAAACCTCTTTTGTCTTTGTCTGGACAAAAGAGGTTTTTTATTTAGAAAGTCGCTTATTATGGCTACCCTAATAGTCCCGCTTTCCTACTAATATCCAACATTCTGTCAATCGGTTTTTTAGAAGCAATACGTAAGTTTTCATCCATCAGTATTTCTGGCTGTTCATACTTCATACATAAGTATAGTTTTTCTAGTGTATTTAGCTTCATGTGTGGACAATCGTTGCACGCACAATTGTTTGTAGGCGGAGCCGGAATAAACGTCTTATTTGGGGCATCTTTTTGCATTTGATGCAGAATACCCGTTTCTGTTGCCACAATAAAGGTATTACAGTCCGAAGCAACTGAATATTTAAGTATCTGAGTGGTGCTTCCTACATAATCAGAAATTCTTAGTATAGCTTCTTCACATTCAGGGTGCGCAAGAACCTGTGCTTCGGGATGCCTAATTTTTAGTTTTGTAATCTTTTCCAGACTAAATATCTCATGAACCATACAAGCCCCATTCCATAGCAACATATTCCTCCCCGTCTTTTTATTAAGGTATGCCCCTAAGTTTTTATCGGGCGCAAAAAGAATCGGTTGATCGGCAGGAACACTATTAATAATAGCCTCTGCATTGCTACTTGTGCAGATAATATCGCTTAATGCTTTTATGTCTGCCGAACAATTGATGTAGGATATTACTAAATGGTCGCTATGCTTCTCTTTAAACGCCTTAAACAGGTCTTTGGGGGCAGAATCAGCTAAAGAACATCCAGCGTTCAAATCGGGGAGGAGAACCTTTTTTGTCGGGTTCAGGATTTTTGCTGTTTCGGCCATAAAATGAACCCCTGCAAACACAATCATATCGGCATCTGTGCTCTGAGCTTTTTGAGCTAGTCCCAAACTATCTCCAATATAATCAGCAATATCCTGAATGTCGGGCTCCTGGTAGAAGTGTGCCAGGATAATGGCATTTTTTTCTTTCTTCAGTTTTTCAATTTCCTCAAATAAATCCAAAGAAGGATCTACATCGAGATTAAGGTACCCATTTTCAAAAATTTTTTCTTTTGCTTTTTCAATGTTCATAACTCTTGTAATACTTCTTTAATAATACTTTATTTATATAACCCACTACTACTATTATGCATGTGGATATCGGGAAAACTTAGTTGTACACAGGCAGCGAAGTTAATAAGATGAACGTTATTCACTCATACTAACATTTAATAAACAAACTACAATCCTTTATAGATAAGGGATTGAGTGGGTTTTGAACAGAACAATACGAATTTAAAAGCAATTAGCACATTCATGAGTTCACACTATATTAATATTGGGTTAACATGCATAACTAAGGATAAAAAAATACTGTGTAAGCTTTTCAACAGAATTTTAAAATCTATTTATTACACAAATATCCCCTTTTTAAAATGAAAAATTGACTGTTATACACCAAAAAAGGAGGTTATAAACAAGTTTGATGTGTACTATTTTATTTTGAAAAGTGAGATTTGTTACTCGCATTAGAATAAAAAAAATGCCTTACTATTTGTTAACATAACGAATGATAAAAGGAGCTTGAATTAGGCTGTTTTTTCCACATATTTTTTAAACATATTATTCCCCTATTTTTGCCATCCTAAAAAATTAATTAATAATTATTTATTATGTCTGTTATTCAAAAGATTCGTGATAAGGGTGCCTGGATTATGTTTGGGCTGATTGCTATTGCTTTAATTTCATTTATCCTACAAGATAGGGCACTTGGTGGAGGAAGAGGCGGTATTTTTACTAATACAAGTACACTAGGAAAAGTAAACGGTGTAACTATTGAACGTGTTGACTTTGAAAATGAGTTGGCTACGATGCAAAAATTGTATGGTCAGCAAGCTGGGAACAGAGAACAACTGATTCCTAATGTATGGAACCAAGATGTTGAACGTATCATCAACAACCAGGAATATGATAAGTTAGGATTGACTGTTAGTGATAAAGAATTGTCTGATATCTTGTTCGATCCACAACAATCTCCGTTAAAAAGGGAATTTACCGACGAAAAAACAGGTGTATTTGATGTAGATAAAGCAAAACAAATCATCACTCAAGTAAAAAAGAGCAAGAATGCTGAGCAAATTGAGATGATTAATGAAGCTTATCTTAAACCAACTATCGAACAGAAGCTACGTTCAAAATATAGCGACCTATTGCAACATTCTGTGTACATACCAAAATGGTTAGTTGAAAAAACACAAGCAGATAACAATGCAATTTCATCTATTAGTTATGTAGCGGTTCCATATAATACTATAATAGACTCTACAGTTAAGGTATCTGATGATGAAATTGTGGCTTATGCGCAAAAACACCACAAAGAATATGACAAAGATGAGGAAACAAGGGGTATTACCTATGTAGCATTTGATGCAACACCAAGTGGAGAAGACAGTGCTGCAACATTGGCTTCTATCAGCGCGTTGAAAGCAGATTTTGTTGCTACAAAAGATGAAAAAGCATACTTAGGAAAAGTTGGAAGTGAGATAGCTTTCAAAAATGGTTATTTCTCTAAAGCAAAAGTTGAGTCAGCAAAGAAAGATAGCATCTTAAAATTGGGTGTTGGTCAGACGTATGGTCCTTATTTAGACGGAAATAATTATGTTATTGCAAAATTGATTGGCACAAAGAACTGGCCAGACAGTGCAAAGGTTCGTCATATCTTGATTGCTACTACAGATCCAAAGAGTGGTCAGCAAATTAAAGAAGATAGCGTAGCAAAGAAATTGGCTGATAGCATACAAACTGCTATTGCTGGTGGTGCAAACTTCGATCAGCTTTGTGCAAAATATTCTGCTGACCCAGGAAGTAAGGATAAGGGTGGTGTTTATGATTTCTTCCCTCAAGGACAAATGGTTCCTGAGTTTAATGAGTTTGCTTTTGACAAAGCTGTTGGTAGCAAAGGTGTAGTAAAAACTGATTATGGCTATCACTACATAGAAGTTTTGGGACAAAAGAATCCTCAACCGGCCTATAAGATTGCTTACTTGGCAAAACCAATTATTGCTAGTTCAGAAACAGTTTCTGCTGCAAGCACTGCTGCTGCTCAGTTCTCTTCACAAAACAAAAGCTTGCAAGATTTTAATGATAATGCCAAGAAAATTAATAAAGCAGGATTAACTGCGAATGAAATAAAGGAAAATGATTCTTATGTTGGTGCACTAGGACAATCTCGCGAGCTAGTTCGTTGGGTTTATGCACACGATAAAGGAGATGTTTCTGAACCATTTGAAGTAGGTGACAAATACATAGTTGCTATTGAGACAAGTATCAACAAACCTGGTTTACCAGATGTTTCTGTACTACGTCCTCAGGTTGAATCGTTGGCACGTAACGAAAAGAAAGCGAAACAAATTATAGAAAGTAAGTTCAAGGGAGCATCTTTAGAAGCAATCAGTCAAAGTACGGGTACACCAGTTACAAAAGCGGATAGCCTAACATTTACCAATCCGTTCATACCAGGAATAGGTATGGAAAGTAAAGTGATAGGTGCGGCTTTCAACAAAAATCTAAAAGGAAAAGTGAGCGAAGCTATTGCAGGATCAAGTGGAGTATATGCAATCAGGGTGGAAAACATAGGAGCAAAATCTACAACTACAGATGAGCAGACGTTGAAGCAAACCTTATTGCAACAACAACGTTCAGCTTTCTACAGAGGTGGTGATGCATTGCGTAAAGCTGCAACCATTAAAGATTATAGAAGTAAATTTTATTAATCCCTAAACCCCTTGAGGGGTATAAAGAAGAAACATAATACTTAGCAGCCTTCATTATTTCAATGAAGGCTGTTTTGTTTTTGCAATATGCGAAAACAAAAGACAGAACATAACTGTAATTTTACATAGAATAGTCCACAAAAGTTTGATACAGAGGGACAAAGGCATAAACAGGTATAAAATGGAAGCAACAATCGTAAATAAAGTAGCAGAAAGTGGGATTATAACATTAGATCTGGAGGAATTTTATCCTAAAGGAGAGATATTGGTTTTTGATTTGAAGGACTATCTTTTTATGGGATTGATTTTAAAAGAAAAAGACTACCGAGCTGCATTACAAACAACAGAATGGGAGAAATATCAGGGAAAATATGTGGCAATAACTTGCACCGCAGACGCAGTCATACCCATGTGGGCCTATATGTTGGCCGCAAATTACCTGCAACCTGTGGCTAAAGAGGTTGTATTTGGGAATGAAGCGCAGTTAATCTCTACATTGATAACAAGAAAGCTCACTACTTTTAAAGGAGAGGAGTATCTGGATAAAAGAGTGGTGGTAAAAGGTTGTGGAGAGGTATCTATACCAGAAAGTGCCTATGTGGAAGTGACGGCAAAGCTCAGACCATTCGCAAAGAGTATTATGTATGGAGAACCCTGTAGCACAGTACCCATTTATAAGAAAGCAAAAGAGTAATAGGTTTTAAGTATTACGTTATACGTTAACAAAATAACCCGATTGATCCTGTCAATCGGGTTATTTTATTATATGGTTACTTCACTTCTATCTTCAATG
>Ga0007818_1000115_pt1 | contig 24732 bp, 24 predicted proteins | sample CryBogCBE08Jun09_FD_71221 | JGI IMG/M metagenome (GOLD analysis project Ga0007818, IMG submission 71221) | Freshwater microbial communities from Crystal Bog, Wisconsin, USA - CBE08Jun09 | ecosystem: Environmental > Aquatic > Freshwater > Lake | place: Crystal Bog, Wisconsin, USA | collected...
ACCTGAAGAAAAAGATTGGGGACATCCTGAGATCGGTCCTAGCCCCGACGACTGGGAAAAGAGTCCTGAATTTAAGTTTGAAAAAGTTAAACCAACGCATATAGGTTGGTACAGGGCAGTTTGGAGTCATTTTGGTACTAGCTACGGCAGCTTATACTGGAACGGTGAATCGTTTGGTGACTGGGAATACGGTAAATTTATCCCTCAATCTAATATAGATCGGTGGCAGGGCTACAGTTGGGATACCAGTAACTGGGCTAACAGACCCAAAGAACCACCTAGCATCACTTGCGATAATGAAAAATGCGGTTGGTATGGATTAAGCGATGATCGTCGAACTGACGACGAAGGTGATGATCACTGCCCCGATTGCGACGGTAAAGAATTTAGCTGGATTGATTATGATCCTGATACTACCGAAGGTCGTAAGAATCGTGAGAAGTATTCAGTATGTTAGAACTTATTTTTTTCTTAGCAGGTATCGCTGTTGGATATAATCTAAAGCATAAACCGGAGCCTGTTATACAAGATCCTGAACTTAAAAATCGAGTCACTGTAGCGGAAAATCTAAACGAAAGTCTTAAAAGAGATTTGCAGGAAGTCAAAGAAGCGTTATGGAATTTAAAAAATAAAAAGGATGTAAAATGACAGAGTTACACGCAAAGCCAATTGTAGATGGTAAATTTTGGATCGTAGAACAAGACGGTACTAAAGTTGCTACTCTACATAAAAAAGAAAACAATAAATTTATTTTAAGCAGTACTAATGGTGAAGTCATGTTTAATCGTAAACAGGATTTAACTAGACAGTTCGGTGATAATTTTTTCTTAACTAGTACTAAGATTAAAGTTACTCAACCTGATGCATATGAGTGTCACGGGTATCCGACCAGCAGCCGACCATTTAATGCCATGTATGATGTTCGACGCAAACTTCCATTGTTTACTAAAAGTAATGCTAGTAAGAGTTTATATTGCGCAGGTTATTATGTAATTAAATTTGACAAGGGATGGGTTAAGAGTTTTTGTCCGAAGGCAATTACTATCGAACGTTATCCAAGCAAAGGACCATTTAAGTCTGAAATCGAAATGAAGGCAGTATTATCAAATGCAAAATCAGATTAATTTAACCCCTATTACACAATTTACTCAAATACTTAGAAGTGCTGAACTAAGTCAAAGTAAAGAAGTTAAACTGCCCATTCAACAGGCTAGACTGCTAAGTTTAGCATTGATCGAAATACAAGATAAATTACTACAAGATTACGAAACTATGTATAATGCTATCAAAGGGCAGATACAAACAGAAGTTGTCAATGTAAATATGGATGGTGGTGGGTTCGAAGAGAACAAATAAAGGATAAATATATACGTATATTATTTGGATACGTATATTATGAGTCGACCAAAACCAGCCGTAATTCTTGAGCATGTTAACAAGAAAACCTATAAAGCAGAACAGATCCTAGAAGCAGAAGCCATCTGGGCTGTATTCTATAAGAACGCACCTTTTAATCTCAAATCTTTTAATAGTTTGACCAGCTATCCTGGACCAAAATATAAAAAAGTAAGTTTTTCAAATCCTGGCCACGCACATAATCTTGCCAAGAAGCTCAATCTAACTTTTGGATGCGAAGATTTCCAAGTGGTTAAATTGACTCAAGGCACGATTGTGAAATGATAACTCGAGACGCATATACCAAAATTTTCCTCCAGCAGTGGGGTAAGACAGTTGATGAAACTAATCTTAATCTATACGGGCGTCAGTGGTGGCAATCAAATCGAGTCAACAAGCAGAACGCATTTCGACTAAGTGATGAAGGATTTGAGTTTTTGGTAAATGAATTGGAACTTAAATCTTATGAAATACCATTTACCGAACCGATTGAACTAAGTCCCCAAACTATAATATTTTTAGAAAGATATGTAGACTGTCCATATTATCTAACTGTGGAAAGTATCAGTGTGTTTACTGAGCGTAAAAGTTTTGAATTGATGTTGTTTTCAGACGACATACGCAAATTTGGCCTAATTAAAGCTATGAATGAGCGTGAAAAAGAACTAGCTAATAAAGATAGTGATTGACAACTATTGCCTATCAATGTATAATTGTATACATCAAGTAGCAATTATCGACACATATTTTACAGATAGGAAGAAAAATGGCAGAGTTAGTTAGTCGCACAGTAGGTCCAAAAAATGCTAAAAAGTCTTTGCGTAAGGCTTTTAAAAATCAACGTCCAATCTTCCTATGGGGTCCTCCAGGAATTGGTAAATCCGATATTATCAAACAACTTGGTACTGAGCTCGATGCTCATGTAATCGATGTACGTTTGAGCTTGTGGGAACCAACCGACATTAAAGGTATTCCATTTTTTGATTCAAATGATGGCACTATGCGCTGGGCGCCACCGTCAGAATTACCAAGCCCAGAATTTGCTGCCAATCACAAAACTATCATTCTGTTCTTAGACGAAATGAACTCTGCGGCTCCTAGCGTACAAGCGGCGGCTTATCAGCTTATTTTAAATCGCCGTGTTGGTACATACCATTTGCCAGACAATGTTGTGTTAGTAGCGGCTGGTAACCGTGAAACTGACAAGGGTGTTACATTCCGTATGCCTGCTCCGTTGGCTAACCGCTTTGTTCACTTGGAAATGACAGTTGATTGGGACGACTACTTTGAGTGGGCTGTTGAAAACAAAATCCACAAGGACGTAGTTGGTTTTTTGAGCTTCAGTAAAAAGAGCTTATACGATTTTGATCCAAAATCTAGCTCACGTGCCTTTGCTACTCCCCGTAGCTGGAGTTTTGTAAGTGAGTTATTGCATGACGACGATACAGATGTTGATACACTTACAGATTTAGTTTCCGGTTCAGTGGGCGAAGGACTAGCAGTTAGTTTTATGGCTCATCGTAAGATTGCAAGCAAAATGCCTAACCCTACAGATATCTTACTTGGTAAGGTTAAAAAGATGGAATCTAAAGAGATTTCAGCTATGTACTCGTTGACTGTATCATTATGCTACGAGCTCAAGGATGCCTGCGAGAAGAAATCTAAAAACTGGAATGAGCAAGTTAATAATTTCTTCAGTTTTATTATGGATAATTTTGAAACAGAATTGGTTATTATGGGTACAAAATTAGCTTTGAGTACTTACAAATTGCCATTGGATCCAGATGAAATTAAATGCTTTGACGAATTCCATGCCAAATATGGCAAATATATTGCTCAAGCAACAGAAAAATAATTTAATTTTTCACTGATTGACACCTCCTTCGGGAGGTGTTATAATATATACTATAGTGAACGAACAGGAGCAGAGATGTCAAATTTAGATCCAATTATCGATAAAATTATTGTAGCCCGAGTAGGTTTATTACTTCGCCACCCATTTTTTGGTAACATGGCCACACGCTTAAAAATTGAAGAAGGCTCCGAATGGATGGGTACTGCCGCTACAGATGGTCGTACCATTTATTTCAATCGTAAGTTTTTTGAACCACTTACAGTTAAACAAGTTGAGTTCGTTATTGCTCACGAAATCTTGCACAATGTATTCGATCATATGAGTCGTAGAGAAGGTCGTGATGCTAAGATCTTTAACATTGCCGCTGACTATTGTGTAAACGGACAATTAGTACGTGATCGGATTGGCGACATTAATATCGAAGGTATTACACCATTCCACGATTCTAAATACTACGGTATGGGCGCAGAAGAAATCTATGATAAGATTTTTGATGAAATGGATGAGAAAGAATTAGAAGCTCTTGGCCAATTACTAGACGATCATATCGACTGGGGTGAAAATGGACAAGATGGCAAAGACGGCAACGGTAAAAAACCACAATATTCTAAAGAAGAATTAAAACAAATTCGTGACGAGATTCGCGAAGCTACTGTGCAAGCCGCACAGGCCGCAGGTGCTGGTAACACTCCTGCAAGTGTACAGAGAATGATTAAGGATTTGACAGAACCTAAAATGAATTGGCGTGAGATACTGCGTCAACAAATCCAAAGCACTATTAAGAATGACTATTCATTTATGCGTCCTAATCGCAAGGGCTGGCACATGAGTGCAATATTGCCAGGTACTCAATTTGAAGAAACTATTGATATCTGTGTTGGCATCGACATGTCTGGATCTATTGGAGATGACCAAGCTAAAGACTTTCTAAGTGAGATCAAAGGCATCATGCAAGAATATAAAGACTTTAAAATTAAAGTATGGTGCTTTGATACTAAAGTTTATAACGAGCAAGATTACGATGGCTATTCAATAGATGAATTTGATCACTACGAACCAATGGGTGGTGGTGGTACTGATTTCGATTGTAACTGGGAATACATGAAGGAACATGATATTAACCCTAAAAAGTTTATCATGTTTACCGACGGTTATCCTTGGGGTAGCTGGGGTGATGAAAATCATTGCGATACAGTATTCATCATTCATGGAAATAATAGTGTTGTACCCCCATTCGGTGAATACGCATATTATGAAGCAATGAAGGAAGTAGCATAATGGCATTAAAAAATGGCAAGCCAAATCCTCTAAATTATTTTAATTTACGCAGAGTTGAGTTTGCCTGTCCACACTTTAAGTATACGTCAATTGAAAAATATAATCCGCATTTAATCAGAGCGATCGATCAGTGGATTAAGCATAATCTTAATAATAGATATTATATTGGGCAAGGCATTACTTTAGATAATAACAACTCTATTGTATATACTACATCTATTGGGTTTGAGAGTGAAAAAGAACTCAGTTTCTTCACGATTGCCTGCCCACATTTATCACAGAGATAATTATATATGTACAGAATATATTAAGGAGATACCATGACTGATACAACACAAAACAACGCACCAGCAACTGATGCTCAAAGCAATGATTTAACAATCAACGATCTTAACGCAATGAAAGTTATCATCGATATTGCTAGCTCACGTGGCGCATTTAAACCAAATGAAATGGTTGCAGTTGGACAAACTTATACTAAATTAAGCACATTCTTAGAGACTGTTGCTAAACAAGCAGAAGCCGCTCAAGCAACTACACCTCCTACAGCTACACCAACATCAGCTGATGCCGCAGGTGCCGCAATTACAGGAGTATAATAATGGCTGAACTTAAACACGTAGGTCGTGTTAAGGCTACAAATAAGAAGTGTCTTGTAGCATATCGCACACTGCCAGGTGATGCGTATCATTGCCTAATTATCCCAACAGAAAATCTACCAGACATCTATCACGATGCTATTATCAATCTAGTCGAAAGTAGTGCTGGTCAAGAGGCTTATGAATTTGCAGAAGCTTTAGATCGTACTCAGTTCCCTGATGGTTCAAGAATGTTACCTGCATTGCATTCTTCCGGACGTTTAATTAAGGTACAGACAAGCGAAGTTGAAATGCTGCCTGTTCCCGGATTTACTGTCCAGCTAAGTGAATTGAATCAAATGATTGCTGAACAACGCGGAGTTCCAGTTGATGAACTAGCCTTGCAGTCAGGCGATCCTAAAACTTCTAAAAAAATTGAATTGCCTGAAGTTGAAGAATCAACAGCTAGTGCAACTCCAACAGAAACACTTAGCCCAGATGCTCAAGCTAAAGAATATCGTAGCAAGGCAGATAAGTTAGCTAAGGAAGCTGCTCAGTATCGCAGAATGGCAGAAGAACTAGCACCAACTAAAAAAGCAAAGTGACACGTTCGGGAAGAATTCTTCCCAAGGACGCGATCGAGCATTGGCCAGAAGTATTCGGTGAGGTAGAACTCAATGTAATGCCTCTTAGGTATCTCCATACCGTTTTGGTCAATTTTAAAGATGGCAAGTCCTGGGAAATACGCATAACTGAAAAAACGAAACGTGAGGGATGGTCTACGTTTGAAAGAAATTTATCCGAGATGGTCAAGACCTACGAAGATACCGTTGAGGATATTGATTTCAAACTAGACACTGATCGTGTTCGGAAAGATATCGAGCGTAGTACTCAGAAATTTTTAAAGAAAAAGAAGCTATAACTAATGCATGTTCAATTACTCAGTTACTCCCAGCCAACACAGGAATTTGCAGATTTGGGTATCCAAGATGCACAGGAACTCATTGCGTACTGCGCCCGTGTCAGCAATCCCAGCAATCAACTTAACACCGAAACATCAGCAAAACTCATCCGATACCTTATTAAACACCAGCACTGGAGTCCACTCGAAATGGTCTCAGCCTGCATTGAAATCACCACAACAAGAGATATTGCCCGACAAATCCTTAGACATAGAAGCTTCAGTTTTCAAGAGTTCAGTCAGCGATATGCTGATCCGACTAGAGACCTGTTATTCGTACCTAGAGAAGCGAGGTATCAGGACACCAAGAACAGGCAAAATTCAGTAGATCTAGATCCAACAGTAGATGACGATCGTCGTCTAGCGTATCAATGGGAAAATATACAGTTAGATATTATTAATCGTACACGTGATGCGTATAAATGGGCGATTGAAAAAGGTATTGCTAAAGAAGTTGCACGTGCTGTATTGCCAGAAGGGCTTACTGAAAGTCGACTGTACATGAATGGTACACTCCGTAGCTGGATTCATTTTATCGAATTACGCAGTGCTAATGGTACACAAAAAGAACATCAAGAAGTAGCGATCGCGTGTGCTAAAGTTATTGCTGAGATTTTTCCAATGACCACTGATCTTTTAGCCAAGTAAAATCATTTATTTTAGCAAGTGCCTCCATATCGGAGGAATTTTTTTCACCGTATATCTTACCGGCTTTTGCACCATTAATGGCATTTAGGTCAGATCCAATAGTACACCAGCGATCTAATCTTACTAAAGATTCTTCGTTATTAATTAACACAAGTTTACAGCACTCTCTAAAAGCACTGCGCCAAGTAGTAAATGGATCTGTATTAAACGCTGTAATATTACTCACTGTAGGCATCGCTTTAAATTTACTGCTAATAGTTGTAGTCATGTCTACAGTATCGGTTCGCATGTTTATTGTAAGTATTTTTGGAAATAACTTAACACCACCATACCCGTATTCTAAACCGTTTACAGGATTGCGACTCCTCCAAACATGTACTACATCTAGATCCCATTTTGTAACTTCATAATCAAAATTGAAATCGTCTAATATAATTGCATCAGCGTCTACTACCCAAAACATTTTAGTAAATGCTTTTTTGGCGGCGGCAATATGAGCATTATGAATTCCATCAACACCATGCACACGTTTTGCCAATGGAAATCTTTCTTTTAGACGTGCATAGTTAGCGTCTGCATTTATTTCATCGTAACTAATAAAGACTATGTCGTACATTATCTTGTAAACATTACTCTAGGTGTATTTTGATAAACTGTTTTAAAAAATCTACTGCCAGCTTGATCAAGATTAGCTATTTCCATTTGGCAATCTATCATTAAATCTCGACCTAGTTGATTAATTAGTGCGGATGCTTCGGCTGGTTCTAGAGTTGATTTTGTTTCTTCCCAGTAATTAGTCAGCCATTCAAAATCACGAACTTGGCTATAATCCCAATCGGTACACATAGTTTTATAACAACCTTCTCTTGCACCTAGAATAGACCAAATTCCGTTTTCTACATCAGCACCAACACTAGCCCATATTAGTAATCTATGATAATTTTGCCACCATGTATCTTTTACATTTTTAATTTTGGTACCTCGATCCAATGACATCTTAACACCTTCACGGAATCCTGCTCTCCATGCTTGGAAAGGACTGGCATTGGTAAAGCTCTCACTGTAGTTTTCGTTAAACTGATAGTATCTGTTATCAAAACAAAATTCTACTTTACCTTGATTGTCATTGGGGTCTGAATTTTCGTGTGTTCGCATTTCATTAACAAACTTGCGTGTCCATAATTTAAGTCCGCCGTTACCGTACATTAGACCATTTACGTGAACTTTACCGCACCATGAAAATACGTTATCGCTAGTCAATTTTAATTTTTCTAGATCTATTTCAACTTCGAGAAATTTAGGGTCTACAATATTATCTGCATCTACTGTAACAAAATACTCTGTATCACTGAGTGCGGCACAGGCTTTATGTGCAGAGTCAGATCCTTTAACTCCATGTACACGTTTTGCCCACGGTGCTTTAGTTAATAAGTCTGCATAATTTTTTTCAGCGTTTGGCTCATCGTAGCTGAGAAATATAATATCTTGTTCTATAATTTTAATCATTTATTTTTAATCCATAACTTTGAAAAAATATCTTTGACGATATCGAAATTTTATCTTTATTTTTTTCTATATTACTAACAAAAGGAAATACTAATTTTTCCTCGTTGGCGAAGTCTGCTACATCAATAATTATCGTTCTGATTAAGAAGTCAAAATCATTTTCTAACATAACAAAGAACACAGTCTTTTTAACTGTCTCAGGGTGTATAGTTGAGCGAACTTTATCAGAAATTTCAATCGTCCACTGACTGTTTTTACCATCCCATGTTACTATGCATTCAGTATTCTTGTTAGGAGGATCTATAATCCATTCAAATACATTACTTCTAAAACCGTATAATTGATCACTTAGCGGCATTAGAGAAAGTACAGTTTTTCCTTCTGCTGTTTTATTATATCCTACTATAAAATCTCCAAACGATTTTTGACCGTTGATAAAATTTTCATAGTCAGCATAAGTTATTTCAATACTGTCAGGCTGGCTTTCATGCTTTTCAGGTGCGACTGCATAAATTTTGCCACTGTCTTTTTTATAATGAGCCCAATACTGTGGACCGGATGATTGTTTTTTACGAGCCACTTGCTAGATTCTCCAGTCGTGCTAACAGCCGTTTTGTTAAAAAGTTTTTTTCTACGTAGTGAAACAATTTATCTTGTTTTATATTACCTACTACTAATTCTCCGCGAGTATTATATATGTAAGGTACAGTATCTTGCCAACTAGAAGGTGTAGGTGTCCAATTCTGTATCAAGGGTTTCATATGGACAAACTCTAAGGGAGAAACATTATCTATAACATATTCATGCCTTCCGGCAATTTCTATAGCAACGGCTGCGGCAAGATCCATACTAAGCCAATTTTGATAATTATCGGATGCAAATCGATCCCAACACCATTCCCAATTATTACAAACAAATTCTAGAACTTTGTAAAATTCATAAGCCGCTTGATTCTTTTTAAAATAATGTAGAGCAAAATATGGATTAGTTAGCTTATTAGAAATAAAAGTTTTTCGATGGAATTTATCTTGATATATTGTTTCTAATTTATAGTTTTTTACTCTTGAACAAAATTTAACATCAAAATTTTCACAGTATTTCCACCAGGTACTAATGTCATCCAACATAAGCATATCGGTATCTAGTACAATAGTCTCCTCATAAGGCGTAGCATAATAAAATTTCCAGCGATGTTCTGCTGCTAATCCATTTACCGGTGTATCTGTATACCATGGAATTGGTATTATCTGATCAAACACCTTAGAATATTTTTTAGGGACTTTACAATTAGTAATTAGTGATACAGATTTGATATCTGATTGACTGTTTTGTATACTCAACGCAAGAGCATACGCCTGCTCTACATAATTTACACTATCAGTATTTTGAGCAAATAATAAAAATCCTTTAGACACCTGAGCCTCCATCTATATATCGGCTTAGACTAAATTTATTCATCACGTGTACATCTAGTCCTGTAGTTTTTACTAGGGTGTATTCGCCAACACAGTCTTTCTTTTCGACAAGAAATTTCATTTTATTTCCATCAGTACTGACAAGTAAATCAGTATCCAACGCATAGACCATTTTTCCCGGAAGTTCTTTGGCAAAGTTTCCAGATGATTTCCCATTCATGATATGAATAGCCATGCTAAAAGCAAAGTCATTTCTAAATACATGACTATTAATGTTATATAAAGTTTTAAAATAAATCCAGTTTTCTTTTATATGCCCTATTAGATCAAAAAATGCTTGAGTAGTTGTATTCTTTCTAAAAACAAATACCGTTGCCCAATAAAACGGAATTGAATATTGATTGATTCTTTTAAAATCACTAAAGTCTCGATCCAATGCTAAATCAAAACTATTTTGATATATTTGAAAATCATAATCATTATTAAAGGCATTTGACAAGATTGAAGAATTTATAACATAATCACTATCTAATACCAGTGTTGTATCATAAGGAGTTAGCTCGTAGACAGAGCTACGACTTTGATTTTTCCAGTCCGATACTCTCGATGATAAACTACCGTCATAGAACTTTTTTTGTTGGATGAAAGGAGTAGAATTAATTATGAGTATTTGATCAAAAGGGTGATCGGGATAGTTGTCTAATAGCCAGGCTGGGCTGTCAGTTATTAGACTCACTGGAATTTCTAAATATTCTTTTACTCGTCTGGCAGCAAATACAGCTAATTTAATATAGTCAGTGGCTGCATTATTTTGAGCAAATAGTAATGCGCCTACAGTCATAGTTCAACGATGTCTGAAATTTTTCTTTTCTTTTTAATTTCAGCATACTTTGTTGTATATTCATTCACTGCTTCAAAATATACCGAAACTACATTATCCAAAAATTCTTGTACATCAGCGACTACTACAGGGAAATCGTTTGCATCTAAAAATGGAACATCTGATGTGTATCCTAGATCTAATACCGTTTTAATAAAGGCTATTAGTTCAGGAGATACTTTAAATGTTGCACCATTAAAATAATAAACTAATTTTTGACTATATTCTTCTAAAGCAACTCTTCTTTGGTTTGCTAGTGTGGTTGCAAAATTGGCCACTGCAAATGCTTTTTCGATTCTTTCATCCATAGAAAACTCCGTAGTATACGATAATACACTACAGTAGTTAGCTTGTCAATGATGTATACTACCAAAGTCCTGGTTTAAGGTCCGGTAGATGTTATTCCAGTTGGAGTCGCAGCAATGAAATTACCAACATAACTGGTAGTCGATATCGTTGCAAATGGGCTTAGAGAATTACCAGCTAGTGTAACTGAGCTACTAGTTGGATATTGTAGTTTAACAATACTGTCTAGCTGACCAATAACGTCTTCGTCGATATCCCAAACGTTAGTATTTCCTTTTTGGTAGTCTTCTGAACCGCCGGCTTGGAATGTAACACTAGAACTACCGCTAGTTAACCCAGTTACTACAACACCAGCCATAGCATTATCAAATGTAGTTGATAACGTCACTGCATTACCGGCAACGCTTGCTACAAAGTAACCACTCTGAGCTGCACCAGTGCCGCCGCTGTTTATAAAACCAGTTTCGCCTGCGGCAGGAGCTGCTGGCAATCCGTTTGTAGCTCCTGAAAAGAATATTTCAGTACCTACAGTAATACCACTGGTAGTACTTAAAGTAACTGTACTAGGTGCAATGGTGCCAGTAACGCTGCCAGTTGCAACCGGAACGTTTGATGACAAATCCCTAAAACTGATAGTAAAAGATAATGTGGTTTGTGTAGCAGCATCTAGTGTACCATAGATGTCATATTGATTCGGTGCATACAAGTATGGACCAGTTGAACCACTGCTTGTATAACCTATACTGTATAATCTGTAAGCAGTTCCTGGATTGGCCAATAGTTGACTCCATCCGTTGCTTGTGCCATTACCTGTGGTATTTTGACCAACTGAATTAAATCCACTAGCACCGTAATAACTAAAAGTTATAGTTCCCATGGTGCTTAGTAAAGTTGCCCAAGATGCATTTTTAGTAGTTGATGCACCTGTACCTGCAAATCTTGCGGCAAATGTAACACTACCACCTGCATTAAAGAAATATTTTGCAGCTAATGCACTAGTAAATTGTAATGATAGCAAATGCTGAACTGTAGGAATGTTTGATTCAGTTACTACAGGAGCAGTACTATTTGTTTTCCCGCCCCAAGCTGCTGTTCGAGAAGCAACAACGGCTGGATTATCGCTAGACGCACCGGTGATTGTCACCGTGCCGTATTGGCCACTTGGTGCTATAACATAGCATCCTGGGGTTGCTGGTCTGTTTACACTAGGACTAAAACCATTGTATGTTCCGCCGGTAGTAGGACTTGTACTAGATAACTGTTGCGCCAATTGCAAATATGCATTTCTGTCTCTTGCAGTAATTGATCCTGTAGTAGTTGCTACAGTTAATAGAGGATCTTGTCCACTACTACCAACTTGATGGAAATATAAAGCATATAAATCTCGCTGCAATTGATTCCACTGTGAGGCATAAATGGTTTTATTATTTGTTTTACCAACTGGAAGATTTGGAACAGGTTGACTTGTTGGAGTGGTTCCGTAGCCACCGGTTCCAGTACCCATGATGCCATTAATTAATGACTGAATAGTATTGTAATCATTCGCTGCAATTAAATCACCTACGCTATTTGGACTAGAACCTGCCATTTTTACCCTCTTTTCTTTAAGCTATTTATTTTTTACAAAATTACACATTCGACTAATCTGATATCCTCAGAATCACTATCTTCTAATGACACTGCAAATACACCAGGTATAGTGTAATCTGTAGCAGTTCTTCCGTAACCGCTACCAGTAGAAATTAATAAATCGCCCTTACATACTGGTCCAATTATCTTAACTGGTACACGACCTTTTAGTGCAACATAAGTTCCACCTTCTAGATCTTTATTCATCATAAATGCTGGATTAGTACTTATTACACCGATTGGGAAATCTCCGTAACCAGCAGCACGTATTTCAGCAGGGCCACCTACACATACTACTGTTCCTGGATCATATTCTTGATCTGCTAGATATTTTTCTGCTAAGTCGGCGTATTGTGCTGATGTTGCTGTTCCTGAAAATACGTTGGCTGCAAGATTTCCGCTAGTATCTCTCATGGCTGCATTTACTACACCTGGATTTACTGCAATACTTCCGCCAGCATATAATCCGCCGCCGTAGCCAATTTTATCAGCTTGTTGGACTGTGCCATTATAGTATTGCGCATACACTTGTCCCCATGGCTGAGATATACTTCCTAAATTAGAATATACACTTCCACCGCTAGCACCTGGCAAACAATCATTGCCCTTTAATGTTAGTGGTTGAGTTTGTTGATTATTCTGTTTAGTTAAAAAATAAATTGTATCGTTAGCTGTATTTTGAATTGTAGGATAGGTATTACTAGCATTATATACTGACAATTTAGAAGGACTACCTACAGTATATCCCTGATCAGTAAAATTAATAACAGTATTAAAACTTGATTGACTACTAGTCAAATAACTACTTGCAGGTATTCCACCTAGTGAATCTGCATCGGCTGCTGTACCCCAGAATCTGTGATTAGTAGTAGTGTGCCCCGGATGATTTAAATCATCCATTGTGTTAATTAGAGTAATACCTTGGTGTATTCTTAAGAATCCATTAATAGGATTAGCAGTTGTATCCAACTGGAAATCATCTGAACTGATTACAAAAATTGTATTACCGTTTGCAACACCTTTAATAATTGAGTGGGTTCCATCTAAACCTTGAACGGTAGCAGAAACCATATTTGTTAAATTTGTGCCTGCTGCCTGTGGTCCAATTAACTGATATGGAATTTGGGAATTACCAGTGTAGGCATATAGCTGATTGCTGTCTGTCTTAAAGAATAAATCGCCAACACTTTGACCGCTAGGGAATGTTGTACCAATTTCTGCACCACTAGCTGTACGGAACTTACTACCATCGTAGAAACGTATTCTCTGTAGACCAGAATCAAACCATAACTGTCCAGCTATTGGGTTTGGAGGTGCACTTGTATTAGCAAAATTTTCAAGCAAATATACAAAATTTTCATTTTGTACTGGACCATATCCAGCATAATTTTTACCGATTAGGGTAATATCATGGGACGAATCAACCGTGCCATCGGCCACCGTTGTAAGTAACGTTCCGTTATAATGATTGATTGTATATGACATGTTTCGCTCGTTCCTTATTTTAGAGTATTTATGCTATTTTGCATTAAAAAAAATTAAGCTGTTACTGATTTAATCACAGCAAATTGCAAGACAATCGGCTCTGATAGTGTAACTGATGATAAATTATGCACAAAAATCGTTGCAGATCCAGCAGCTGGTGTAGTAGCAAAAGAATATGCTCCTAATGTTCCGCCAGAACAATGATTGACTAAAACTAGATCTGTTGCAGAAATTGCACTGTTTGTTAGGGTAAATTGTATAATAGCACCGGATGATAAACTGGCAGAATTCATAGTAATCTGGCCATTAATTGTATTTAATGTAACACCGTTACCTTTAGTAACTCCTTGAGTTACAGTACCACCGGATCCTGTAGCATATCCTATTCCAGCTATAGGACTATTAGAAACTATTGATCCAGATGATGTTAGACTGTTTAAAGTTCCTACACTCTGTAAACTAGAGTTGATTACGCTGCTGCCTAATGTGGTAGAATTCAATACAGGATTGGTGCCAATTTTATATGCTTTACCTGAAGCTAAATCTATATTTTCACTACTTGTCCATGAGGCAGTTGCAGAGCTCCACTGCAATGTTTTATCTGACCCGCCCTTAATTATAAATCCAGCACCATTGGCTGTAATGTCAGAAGGACTGCTTGTGTGAGCAAGAGTTATTGTATAGTCTTCAAGGTCTACTGTGGCTGTATTTTTACTAGTTGTTGTACCGTTAACTGTTAAATTTCCTTCAATAATAACAGTTCCAGGGCTAGCACTTGTGCCAACGTGTAATGTTGCAGCCGGTGTTGAGTTGTATAGACCAATATACTGATCTCTAGCATCAATAAAGACTGCATTGTTTGATCCATTAGTACTGCTTTCTAATCCGATAACAAAATTTTGATCTGTTGAATTACTTTGTACTGTGAACGTGCCAGATGAAACATTAAATTCTGTATTACTGCTAGGTCCTAAAATTAATTGTGTCGATGAGTTAGAATTAGCAATAGTTAATTTGCCGCTAGCGAAATTATCTCCAGAAATTTGTAAGAAGTTTTGTGCATTTTTAAGACTACCGTCAGCTGCAATAAGATTGTTTGCCTGAGACACTGGTACATTAAACTCTATTCCAGTAAGTCCACTAGCAGTAAATCCAATATTAATCGATCCCAAGGCTGCGGTAATTGTTGTTGAAGCAACCGTGGCACTAGTACTTACTGTATAAGTTCCAGTGTTGCCATTTCCTGTACCAAATCCTGTAATAGTTGTTCCTGGAGGTATGTTAGATCCAACAAGTACCATTCCCTGAGCAATAATGCCTGCTGTGACGTTTGTCACAGTTAATGTTGAACCACTTTGGCTAGCATTAAATGTAGCTAGTTTATTGAATCCAGAGATACTAGTTGAAGGTGTAAATGCGTCTTTACTATAAATTCCTAATAATGTGTTAGCAACATACATTAAAACTACTGTATGACTTTTTAAATTTGTATCTAAAATATCTTCTACGATAAATCCGCAAGGTCCCTGTGCGCTAGTATATATTGGTCCAGCTAAAAAGTTTGCAAGGCCATCATTAAAATATAACTGTCCAGTGGTGCTGTTAATCCATAGGTCACCAGTGGTCAATGAGCTAGGAACAGTGGGTGCAACTAAAGTTCCTCCACTGACTTTAAAACTACTGCCATCATATACTTTTAGTCGTTGTTCGCTTGTATCATACCATAACTGTCCCGGTATTGGATGACTTGGTTGAACATCGTTAGCAAAATTTTCTAGTAACCATACAAAGTTATCATTAATAAAAGTACCGTACGAGGTAGAATTTTTTCCAATTAACGTTAAATTGGTAGCTGTCTGATCAATAGTGCTATCTTGTACTACAGTTAGCAGATCACCGTTAGTTTTAAGTATTGAATAGCTCATTATATGTTACCAGTAAAAATAATATAGTTGATAGTTAGGTATGGATTTACGATTGGAACAGCGTTTCCAGGCTTTGCATTGTTACTTGCACTAGAACTTGTTGCTGCTGAAAAATATTGAGTTGCCCCAGTTGCCGCATAGGTTGGCAATTCAGTTACATCAAGTACTGCATTTTGTTGGCCGCCCGAACCGCCCACTGCATCGGCTGTGGTTGAGGTAATGCGTCTTGCGCCGGCAGATCCGTTTAGTACTCCACCAGTGTATACTAAATTTCCATTAACATCAGTTGCTTGAGTATAGCTATTAACAGACGATCCATTAACACCGTCAGTTAAATTATCCATGTTGTCACGACCTAGTGCAAAACGACCCCTTAGATCTGGGAGACAGAATGTGTTTTTGCCCTGTGGTGTTCCTAAATTATAAGTACTACCAATGACGTTATAGAGTAATCTATAGGTATCCTGACTTATTTCACTACCATCACACAATAGATATCCTGCGGGAACTGTAGATCCAGTACCTGCAAATGGTAATATTGAACCCACGGGCACTTGACTCACATGACTTAAAAATACACTCTTAGTCATTGACTTTAATACTGAGCTATTGACTGTGGTTTGTAATACCAACAGTTGATCGCTAGGTGAAGAATCAGTTGCTGCTGGTTTATTTGTAATCAACGGAGTATCAGCGGTTACTGTTAGTACAGCTTGTCCGTTTGAACTTATACCATTAAATAATGTTCCTGCAATACCGCTTACTGGATCTGGCACGCTGATAAAATCAGATTGTACATTACCTACAGTTCCGCCTAATTTAAATAAAGTACTATTAGTTAAGGCAGCAGCAGTACCGGTAACGCTACCAGATACTGTTCCAGCAAACGTTCCGTTAAACACTCCGTTAAATGTTGATGCATATATATTTCTAAATGGTCGTGTTTGTGATCCAATATCGTAGATTGGTACAGTTTGATCTGCTGCTGGTTGAATTACTGGACCACCACTAGCATTACCGCTGATTAGTATTTTTCCAGATGTTGTTATATCGGCAGACGAAGTTAATGCTAAAGAAGTAGTAATACCCGATGTTGTATTTGCTGACAACACTGTAGAATTATTAGTAGTACCGTCAGTAACTATTAGGCCACCTGCTGTACCAGCTACTCCAGAAGTAATTACTCCGGCAACGCTCAATACAGTAGTTGGATTAGTGTTATTTGCTCCTATTCCAACATTACCAGTTGCATCAATATGCAACATAGTTTTATTGTTTGTTATAAAATCAAAACTATTTCCGGTTACATTTCCTGTAAATCCAATACTTGTTCCGTTAATGCCGAGATTAAAATCTAAATTGTTACCAACACTAATACCACTGGCATTTTTAATATTCAATGGATAATTTGTAGTGCTAGAGATATCTGATCTTAAAAAGTTAGATGAACTTACTGATGTATTATTAATTAATAATGAATCAGCTGACTGCGCTGTTCCCCAGAATCTAGTAACTGATGCTGCTAAGTTAGTAAATGTTAAACTTGTTCCCGAAACGAAATTTGGAGTAAAAACCACTGATGGGCTAAATGTAACTGTATTACCATTAACTGCTGTCACTGTTAGACTAGTAATATTGCTACTGTTAGGAGGAGCAGCGAATGTTGCACCTCGACTGACTCCGATCGCACTAGTCACAGTAAACGACGAACTAGTAGTGCCGATCGTAGCAGTCTGCATAGTTGCCTGTACTACAGTAGCACCGGTTAGTGAGTTCGATGCATCAACTGTACTGAGATTTATACCTTCATTAATCGATGAGAACCCGCTAATACTTGATTTTGGATTAAAGGTTTCTTTACTAATAATAGCAATTCTGTATCCATTAGCATACATGGATATTACATTATGTGTAACATTATTAATATCGTCAATGGTTTCTACAATAGGACCTGTAGTATTTCCAGTAGTATACTGTGGTCCTACTAATACCCAAGAGCTGCCTCCAAACAAATATAATTGTTGTGTAGTAGTATTAACCCAAAGGTCACCGATGTTGCTACTTGCAACCGCAGGCGCAGTGTCACCTTTTTTAAGTGATCCAGCTTCGACCCAATTAGTCCCATCATACAACATGAGAATTTTATTGCCAGTGTCATACCATAATTCACCCTGAACAGGTGTACTAGGTGCAGTTGGGCTAGCAAAATTTTCTAGTAGATGTAAAAAATCTTTAGCAATTACCGGGGCATATCCTGAATAGTTTCTACCAACAAACGCTAAATCTGTAGTAGTGTTGAGAGAACCGTCCTCAACTACAAGGGGAATCTTAGCAGGATTTGTAGAATCTGTAAATTGAATTTGATAGGCCATTCGTTAAACTCCTACAAGTCCGGTTAGAGTTTGTATACGAACTGTATAATCAATTTGAATTAATCTGTTTAAACTTTTTTGTACCGGATGGAAAATAACGTGAGTAAGTAATAAACTGTTGCCCGAAGGACTGTAACTTTTCAATCCCAACTCATCGAATACATAGGTTGTTTGTCCTGATGCTGTAGTGTCATAGGCATTTTGTCCGCTAGGTTCACTATAGTCTAAAAGACAAGTTACAAAAATATCAGTGTAATTTGTTCCAGTTACGTGACGTGCTTCTGTAAAATTTCGAGTCGGATCGGTGTTGGTGCTTGAGTTAGGATCAACCACTTTAGTATAGGTTTGATTGTATAAACTAGCGTTAATGCCGCTAGTATTAGGAGTTAGATAGGTAATAATTCCAGTAGGATCGACAGTAGTGCCCCCGTTGCCGAATGCCATTTGGTAGACAAACCCGCTATCATTGTTAATCATACTGTTGGCTAGCGCCTGGCTCATATTTTCGTAATGGATCGCATTACGCTTGTTAATGTAAGTTTCCTTAGAGACAGGATCATAGATATGGATATGGCCTTCTACGTGGATTCCGGTTACGTCTTTGCTCTGCATAGTAATCTCTCTTTATCTTATATTTATCAATGTTTATAATGTGCTAGTTTTAATACAATTTGGTAGAAGTTCTACCGCTAATTCCGGTTGTTGTTCTCGGGTATGCTGGTGCGCTAGAATTATTTTTAGCTCTAAAAGCATAATTTTGTTTAGGATATGTTGGGCCAGTTCTATATAATTTATATAAGGCTGGACCGTTTGGAGAACCTATTCCTGTGGCGGCATCCCATCCTACAGTGGCTTGATATCCAACTGTGTTACCTCCATGATTATCACCGCTGGTAATATCATTGAATGCTGTAGTTCTGTTAGCGTACCAAGTAGCATTGGCCAATCCTACCCGTTTTCCGGACAGCTGATTAATTCTAGCTACAAGACCTGCTAGCAAAGGAGCCACCGCACTAGTACCAACAAATCCGGCACCAAATGTATTACTAGAAGTATAGTAAAAGTTATATCCAGTTGCCATGGCAGAGACATCAGGAATGCCGCGGCCTGTTAAGGTTGCTACTGTGCCGCCTGGATATGTCTTACTACTGAATCCTGTTTGCCACGAGGGAACACTGAATAAACTGCTAACTCCTCCGCCGCCTGCATATGATCCACCGCTAGTTCCCCAGGGTGTTTCTGCTGTAATAGCGTAACTGCTATTAAGAGTAACTACAGTTCCCCCGGCACAAATTACATATGGGCTTGTTGCTGGATATTGCACTGTATAATCAGTACCACCGCTAACCGCTTTGACTCCATAGTCGCCTGCAGCCACTATTACTGTAATTCCCTTTGCCACACAACTAGCAAGTGCTGTTTCAAAAGATGCACGTTGACCACTAGACCAATTAGTGTCGGTTGTTCCCCAACTAATAGATAGCACACTAGGATTGTATGTAGTATCAATAGCCACTGCGGTTATTGTATCTATAAATCCTTGAAATGAGTTTGGAGCAAAGTATGTAACTTGTATAGCCTGCGGCGCTACTGCTCCTACACACCAAATGTCTAACATAACTTCACCACTGGCATTAGCATCAGCGCCGCCATCATTGGCGCCGCCGTCTACACTGACGTTATACACTGTCGGTGGTGCAAAGCTAATTTGACTAAATGTGCTGGTTAAATTTTGTGTAGTCCAGCCTCCACCTAATTCTAAAATAGCCACGCATGCACCTTTGCCCTGTTCAGCTGCGGTAGTTGCAGGATCTGCAGGAAAAACATACCCTTGAGACAGCTCATTAGGATATGGACTAGAAGAGGAGCTTTGTTCTAAACTAGGATCTTGATGGGCATCAAATTTAAACGATAGTGAGTTATCTAGTCCAAATATCGAAGTAACAGCATTAGAAATTTCTGCAGGTATCGTTATATTTCCAGTGTGCGTAAAATATACTTTATCATCACTAGTTACAGTTTGTAAAGTTATACCAAAGAGTGCATTAAACTGTGCAGTGGTTCCTTGAACTTTTATAACTGCACCTCCCTGAGACGCTTCAACAATTACTAGGTTATTAGCTGTTGCCCAGGAAGTTACTATATCCATGTCTTGAGCAGTAGCACCAAATTGATATTCAAACTCATCATGATCAAGTATAGGGTGTGTGCCATCGCCAATGGCCTCAGCATACTGATGTATATCCATGCCGTTATCATGTGTATCTCTGTTGATATACAAACTAACTAATATGATATCGTCAAGATTTTTATTTGTAGTAGTCATATTAAATTCCAATGTTAACGACTATAGTCAGTATACCATATACCAGGAACTGCTTTAATAAATTTAGCTATTGTGCTGTTGTCTTGTAGTATGTTGCTTGTAGTGTCGCCTGCACGTATATTTTGATTTAATAGATTTAAATCATATCCATCCCACAATTCACCTGTTGTTTTAACTACAGTTATTTGTGTGCCAACTGCTAGTTTGTTTGTCAATGTAATAGATGAAGACGTTCCGTCGACTGTAAAATCTGCTGGGAAACTAACATCGCCGTTGGGGCTATAAGGTGCATTATTAATGTTGAATACACTGTACGCAGATTTCTTCAGACGGATGTTTCCAACAAAGAAATGCCAGTTTGCACTGTCAAGAGTGAATGTACTAGAGCTTACGTGAGCTGTTGTACATTTGTATGTATAGCTGTTAACTGTAACAATGTCACCAATACTGTAACTAGTATTTGCAGACCAGATAGCAGTATCGTTATATCCGCCGACAAACACTTCAATCTCATTTACGCTCTTAGGAACAAAATTAAGATTTACAGTGTTAGTTCCATCAGATTTGATTGTATATGTTGTAGCTGTATCCACATAAGGAATTGTTTCACTTGGTCCAATATTTTGCACTGCTGTTCCGGAACGATTCAGTGAATATATACCTGTGCCTAATGTACCTCTGCGTAGTTGACTTAGTACATTACCATTGAGAGCAAAGTATTCAATACGTTCTCCGCGGATCTCAACTATTCCTGGTTTATTTTGAGAAGGATTTGGTAAGTCAAATTTACTTGCATCAACTACTACAATTTGTGTGTCATTCCATTTTAAATCTGCGGCTAGCATGGTTCTAGTATTGGCATTTAATCGCTTATAGCTAACTCGGTTAAGCATATCTTTAAACTGCATATATGATGCACCGGTTTGCGGCAATACATTGCTACCAAATGTAATTAAAGTAATTTTATCTGTTAAACTTGGTGCAACTGTCAGTTGAACCGATTGTAAATCTGCACTTAATTGATAATCAACGGACGGTGTTAACAGCGTATTATTTTTAATTACCCAGACATAGTTACTGTTTAATACAGGACGATCTAATGGTAATGACCCGCTGGTCAATCTATTAAACGCATAAAATGCTGGAGTCCCCGGAGTAATTGAATATGAAGAATTAAATTCAATTTCTGTTCTTTGCATATCTAAGAAATCGTGAACATATGAGCTAATAACTTCTACAGTATGTGTATTGTCGTATGCTTGAGTAAATGTTATTTGTTGAGTATTTGGATTATACGAGTATCCATCAGTTGCTTGTACACTGACAGTTAGTTGTTTTCCTAAATACTGCCCATAGATTGCTTGATTAATGCTCACAGTTATACCGCTTAGATCAACAGTATAATCTTTGCCTAGCGTTAATTTATTTCCATCTGCGTATACTAAAATGCTGTCAATTGATACTGTAAATGGTGTAACTTTATAAGAATCGATTGTATAATTTAGCTCTTGATTCTGTATAGTATAATAACTGTTAACAGGTCCGTATAGTATATTTTGATCTACACGAACTAACATAAATGACTCATCCGGTAACTGATTGCCTACAGGATTTTGTAAAGTATATGTCAAACTACCATTGGTTGCAATCTTTTCTGATTTAGTAATCGCAAATGACTGTTTAGATCCTGATACTATAATATAGTTTATCAGTGAGCCGGCTGCTGGAGCTCCTGCAAATCGTAGACCAATAGTATTCGAATATTCATATGTTGAATCTGTTTTAAATAGTGTTGGGTTTACAGGTTGCCCGTCAACATAGGCTAAAAATGTTACAGGTGTTGTCCAAGGTGCTGTTGTAATAAATTCTCTAGTTGTTCCGTCACCTACAAAATAATTAGTATCTAAAATATTAGCACCACTAAACCCAATGCTAAAAATACTGATTGTTTGATTAGCTGTTGGAACTGAGCTAAACTTGATCAGTCTATTTTTATAATCAACTCTATAGTCTGTTGTGTTATCTGTAGTATAGTTCATAATTGTTGAACCAATTTTAACTATTACTGCTGTAGGACTATTAGGTTGTTGACTAATTGAATACTGGTAAGTAATTCCATCTGAAATATAATTATCAACCTTAATGCTTGCAGAACCAGTACTAGGTTTATCATAAACTTTAACCGCTAGTGCATCTACGACTTGTCCCGGAACAACTTCTTCCGTCGCTGGGCTAGTAGTTGGTGTAACTAAACCGTCGCCGTCGAGCACAATATCATCTGCTGCTAAACCTGTTGCTGTACTGTATGCAAGATCACCACCTGTGATTGCGGTATCATAATCAACTAATTGACTATTAATTGAACCATCACTGGTCTGCTGACGCAATATAAATGAATCGTTATTACTTACTACAAATGAATTAGGAATAGCTATTACGGTGCTAGTAGTACCATCAGCATTATTGACCGTTGTAACAGTAGGTGTTCCAGTGGTGCCAATATTAATTGTTTGCATGATAGCACTTGAATTAGTCTGCTGTGGTGTACCGTAATTAGGATCATCTAATCGTTGAGGAGCCAATGTGCCGGTAATAGCAATAGTGCTGCCTGATGGTGTGTCTGCTAAAGCCGATTGAGTTAGCACAATGGTTCCGTTAGCATTAATTGTCACGTCGACTGGTTGTATCAATGTTCGAGTAAATGTGATGCTGGTTGCATTTGCAATATTTGTATATAATATTTGATTTAATGTTACATTGTAATTAACAGGATCAATGCTAACAATCTCTGCATTATAGCCAAAACTATTCACGGCGGTCGACACAATATCACCGATACGCAATCCGGTTGTATCTGCTAGCGATAGTATAAAACTACCTGCAAGATTACTAAATGTCAGAACTGTACCGTCTGGAACTGTACCGATAGGAGGTGAGCTAATTGTTAATGTGGTTGATGATAGCACACGAATTACTTGCTGTCTATTGCTAAATCCTGTTCCAGATATAATCATCCCCGGTACAATGCCAACAGTACTTGCCACTGTCAATTGCGTATTGACACTACTTGCTGCGGTATAGGTACTGGTGATAGCCCGAGTTTGTTTAAATAATTCAACGGTGGCAACTGGAAAACTAATCTTAGGGTTGAACGAATAACTCGAAGTAGTTCCATCGGCTGTATAAGACTTAATGTAATTTTGAACATAATATACGTTCAATAAAGTGCCCACTGTGGGATTATATGGCAGGGTAAACGTATGAGTATTCGCCGCTACCTGGATTGTATAATCGGTATAGTTAGGGTCGAAAGCGTCCCATTTATCTGTATAGAATGCGCTAGAGTCCCAACCGCCACTGACATTAAAATCTAAACCGCTAACAACGGCGCCGCCGTAATCAACTCCGGTCATTAATTGTGACAAATCTTTTCCTAACTGTCCGCTAGTTGGATTATAGTAAAACTGAATTCTATCTACTGATGTCAGGAATGTAGTATCAACTGAATAATTTATTACTATTACACTGTTTTTCTTTGGTGCGGTTGATAAAGTTAGTTTACCAGAATAAACAGTCTGTCCAGATACTTTACTAGATACTAAAGAAATAGTGTAAAATTCTCTCAATAGTGGCGCACCATTAATTGTGACACTAGATTTACCTACACGGATATCCGGAGCCCATTGCAACGTAAATTGTAACTGTGAACTAGTAGTTGTAGTAAATGTTTGAGTTTTATTCAAACTATTCATATAATAGCTAGGTGTAAGTCTATCAAATTTTAAACTAATTAAACTTGATCGAACTACACTATTACCAATATAAGCTACCGCAGTGGCCGGTGTGCCGCCTACTGATAATCCACCGCTAAGAGTCACAGTTGGGGTTGTTAAATATCCTTTACCGTTAGTTATTAACACAATTCTATTAACAACTCCGTTGGCAATGTATGCTTTAGCTGTGGCGCCGGATCCAGAACTGCTGCTAATAATAACCTGTGGAATATTAATATATCCGCTGCCGCCTGATGTAAGATGAATTTCTGTCACTTCGAATCCAACATTATCTAACCAGAATTTCCAAGGATATTCGGTCAGTGTAGAATCAGTGTAGTGAACAACACCATTTGATACCGTTGGGCATAGAGTGGTTAATTTGTTGTTTTCATATGTC
>Ga0007818_1000148_pt1 | contig 20822 bp, 22 predicted proteins | sample CryBogCBE08Jun09_FD_71221 | JGI IMG/M metagenome (GOLD analysis project Ga0007818, IMG submission 71221) | Freshwater microbial communities from Crystal Bog, Wisconsin, USA - CBE08Jun09 | ecosystem: Environmental > Aquatic > Freshwater > Lake | place: Crystal Bog, Wisconsin, USA | collected...
AGAAGGCCGGCCAACTTGTCAGAGTCGACGTGGTTCTTCGGACAACCCAGCGTTTCAATCCAGTAGCGCACGGGTCTCCTTCACAAAGATAAACACCGAGCACAGAGGCTCGGTGCACTTGGCGGAGAGGGAGGGATTCGAACCCTCGGACCCACTTTCGCAGGTCGCATTCTTAGCAGGAATGTGGTTTAAACCGTACTCACCCACCTCTCCAAACGTTTCTATCCTAGTAACTTTTCCGGCTGAGCCACAAGAGCGAATTTTTTGTGACAACACGGTCAATAGAATGAGACACATTCCAGTTTCGAAAGGGTGTTTCATGCGTACTGTCCGACTTTCCCTCGCCGGGAGCATCCTCGCTTCCGTCGTCGTGCTCGCCACCGGTACCGGCGCCTCCGCGAGTGCGACAACCGTGGCCGCGTGTCGCTCCTCCCTGCCGTCGCTCGAGAAGCACGCGGGCACCCTGAGCGTCGCCACCGACAACCCCGCCTACACGCCGTGGTTCGTCAACAACACGCCTAGCAACCAAAAGGGCTACGAATCAGCCGTCGTCTACGCACTGGCGAAAGAACTGGGTGTCACTGCCGCCAACGTGAAGTGGTCCACCGAGCCCTTCGACGCCAGCTTCACCCCTGGCTACAAGAGTTTCGACTTCGACATCAACGAAATCTCGTACACGGCCGCACGAGCCCAAGCCGTCAATTTCTCGGTGAGCTATTTCGACGTCAACCAGTCGATCATTGCCCTCAAGAACAATCCAATCGTGACGAAGCACTCCGCGGCTGACTTGAAGGGCTACCTCTACGGCGACCAGTTGGGTTCAACGGGTCTGTCCTTCATTCAGCACCAGCTACAGCCCACCAAGGCCCCGCGTGTCTACCCCACTTTGAACGAAGCACTGACCGCGTTGCAGTCTGGTCAGATTGATGCCCTCGTTGTCGACACCCCCACGGGTCAGTACATGGCGTCAGCGCAGCTGACCGACGCCAAGGGCAAGTTGATCGCCACGCAGGTTGGTCAGTTCCCCTCCGTTGGTGAGCACTACGGCTTGCTCCTGCAAAAGGGCAGCGCCATTACTTCATGCGTTAATGCCGGACTAGACGCACTTCGCGCCAACGGCACCCTGGCCGCCCTGCAGAAGAAGTGGCTCGGCATTTACAACGCCGTGCCCATGCTCAAGCCCTAGGACTCGTGACGACCCCGGTCCCCGCCGGGGACGTTCCCTCACTCTTCTCATCACGTCGACGGCGATTCCTCACGGGTCGGCACTCGAGGCTCGTCAGTTCACTCTCGACCGTCGTGGTGCTGGGTGCCGTGGCGCTCCTCGTGTTCTACGCCCCGGGTGGAGTGGCCTTTCGCCACTTTTTCTTTGACCCGCATCAGATGTGGGTTGCCCTCATCGGCACACACCAGGGATTGGCGTCGGTGGGCAAGGGCATCGTGACGAACATCTGGATGTTCAGTCTGTGCGAAGTCCTCGTACTTCTTTTCGGCCTGCTACTGGCGTGGGTGCGGATATCACGAGCGCCCGTTCTGGCCCCCCTCCGAGTGCTCGCAACCATCTATACCGACGTGTTTCGAGGCATTCCTATCCTGCTGGTGTTCATCATTGTGGGCTTCGGTCTGGCCGAACTAAACATTGGGTGGATCTCGCACCAGACCCCCGCGTTCTACGGCTGCGTCGCCATCACGCTGACCTATACGGCCTACGTCGCCGAGGTCTATCGGGCCGGACTGCACTCGGTGCCTCACGGTCAAATATTGGCCGCGAGGTCACTCGGCCTTTCCCAGTCCGCCACGATGCGACAGGTCATCTTGCCGCAGGCTGTCCGCACGGTTATTCCGCCCCTGCTCAATGACTTCATCTCCATGCAAAAGGACACCGCACTCGTGTCCATTCTCGGCATCGTCGAGGCCGTGCAGAGTGCACAAATCGACGCCGCGCAGAACTTCAATGATTCGGGACTCGTCGTCGCGGCCCTGCTCTTCTTACTCATGACCGTGCCCCTCACTCGCCTCACCGATCGCCTGATCGCGAAGGACCGCACCCGACGTCTAGCGGGCGTCTCGTGAGCGTGCTCGGCTTTCACAACGTCGCCAAGCGCTTCGGCACGAGCGAAGTCCTTCGAGGGGTCTCGCTCGAGCTCAATCGTCACGATGTGGTGTGCGTCATCGGTGCGTCGGGCTCGGGTAAATCAACGTTGTTGCGATGTGCCAACTTGCTCGAACGTGTCGATGGCGGCGACGTCACCTTGTTTGGACAGTCACTCCTCGATCCGCGTATTGACGAAAACTTGGTCCGTCGCCACATTGCCATGGTCTTCCAGTCATTCAACTTGTTTCCGCATCTCAGCGTCCTTCAAAACGTCATGCTCGGACCGGTTCACGCCCTCAAGCGACCCTCCGACGAGGTGCGGGATGAGGCAATGGCCTTGCTGGAACGCATCGGTCTCGCGAGTCGCGCCGCCGAGTACCCCGATCGACTGTCGGGTGGCCAGCAGCAGCGAGTCGCCATTGTTCGCTCCCTCGCGATGCAGCCGTCGCTCCTGCTGCTCGACGAAGTCACCAGCGCACTGGACCCCACCTTGGTGGGCGAAGTGCTCGAGCTCCTCCGCGAACTGGCCCACGAAGGCACGACCATGTTGCTCGCCACTCATGAAATGGGCTTCGCCCGCGACGTCGCGACCTCGGTGGCCTATCTTGATCAGGGTGTCGTCATTGAGGCGGGTACGCCGGAGCACATACTCGACGCACCCGAGCACGAGCTGACACGCGCCTTCGTGTCTCGCGTTCGCAGTTAGGACGCTTCGGCCCGAATACCTGGCAGATTGACCACAAGGTCAAAGAGTTCTTGATCTCGATCCCAGGTCAAGTGCTCCCGCACCGCTTCGAGCGGTAGCCACACCAGTTCATCGACCTCGTCGTTGGCCACGAACTCGCCGTGGGAGACGCGCATGAGGTAGTACGCCACAATCTTGGGACGGCCCTTGCGGTGCACGTAGCTCGTGGTGCCAATGAAACGCACAATGTCACAGTGGAGGTTGGTCTCTTCGAGGACCTCGCGCAAGGCGGCCTGTTCAAAGGTTTCGCCCGGGTCGAGCTTGCCCTTCGGGAACGTCCAGTCACCGCGCGCTTCGCGGTAGATGCAGGCAATTTCGTACTGCCCGGGGCCGATGTCACGAATCACGACACCACCGGCGGCACGAATGAGATCGACGGGGGCGTCGTCAGGAACAATCAATTCACCGGTCATCAAAAACACATCGCTAACGGTAGAACAGCGGTGAAGCTGACGGGGGGATTAGCGGTCACAGAACAAAAGCGCACCTTCGTAGAGTAGTAAGGATGTGGACCGCCGTTTTAACGCCCCAACTCCGTTGCCTCGTTGAGCTCGTGGCGGGTATCGCCGCCGGTATCGCCAACGGCATTGCCGGTGGGGGCACCTTTATCGCCTTTCCTACACTGCTCGCCCTCGGCATACCAGCCTTGACCGCAAATACGACGACGACGGTGGGTGTCGTGCCGAGCTACGTGGGAGGCATCCGAGGATTTCGCGCGGAACTTCGTGGGCATCAGCAGTTGATTCTGTCGCTCGTCCCCTCCTGCCTCTCGGGCGCGTTGGTCGGCTGCGGACTGCTCCTTTTCTTTCCACCCGGTGCCTTTCGGGCGGTCGTCCCGTGGCTCGTGCTCGCCGGCACCGTGCTCTTCGCCTTTGCACCACGCATCAGTGCGCGGCTTGCCCGACGCCATCGAACGGGCCAGGGGCACGGGTGGCTCTTGCGCGGTGGTGTCGCCCTCTGTGCGGTCTACGGCGGTTACTTCGGCGCGGGGCTGGGCATCATGTTGTTGGCCGTTATGGCCGTCACCCTGCCACTCGAACTACGAGAGCTGCAGGGGCTGCGAAATGTCCTCGCCGGCCTCATTGCCCTCTGCAGCTCAGTGGTATTCCTGATCCGGGGCCACTTGGTCGGCACCGCGGTCCTCTGCATCATGGCCGGTACGCTCCTGGGCGGCAGTATCGGCACTTCATTGCTCAAGCGAATGACCCCAGCGACTGTGCGCGTCGTTATCGTCACGCTCGGACTGGCAACGGCGCTGAGGCTCTTGCTCTAGCCACGGCCTATTTCCTACCTGTATACTAGGAATTATCAAACGCTTCTTCTCCTTCCCGAATCCCGTCAATGACGCGGCCGCTCGCACGGTGGCGCTCGGTGTGGTGACAATGAGTCTCGTCGCGCTGATTCTGGGCTGGTCCTGGCTCTTAGCCCCCCTGACCTACGGGTTCATCGCTCGGGTGGCCACTGGCCCCACCATGTCGCCCCTCGGCCAATTTGCGGTTCGCGTGGCCGGTCCTCGCCTGACGGCCTGGCAAAAGTTCGTTCCCGGACCACCTAAGCGTTTCGCTCAGTTCATTGGCCTCGTCTTTTGCGTGGCGACTGACGTCGTCTGTTACCTCAGTGGGTTCGGTGTCGCTCGGTGGATCCTGCTACCCCTGGCCTTCGCCGCCTCACTCGAGGGATTTCTGGGCTTTTGCCTGGGGTGCACACTCTTCGGCTGGGGCATTCGACTCGGCCTGGTGCCCGAAAGCATTTGCGCGGAATGTGGCGACCTCTCGGCCCACTTCGCCCGTTTGACCGCGGCCAGCGACGCTTCTTAAATTTTTCCCCTCCACCGTGACAACTCGACGTCCAATTGAGATGGACGCACGCACGAGTTCGTAGGCTGGAGACACTATGTATCGGCACTCACGTTTCGCCCGCGCGTTCCTCAGCACCAGCCTGCTCTCCCTCAGCCTTCTCGCCGTACCGTCAGTGGCCACCGCCCTCTCCCACCCGCGGATTGTGGTGGCCGTGCCGCAGCCACTCGCCCCCGGCGCCACTCTCGTCCACGCGGGCAGCGATGCCCACTTTGACGTCGTATTGCACTCCGCCAATGCCACCGGCGAACAAGCGTTCCTCCGAGCACTCTCCACACCCAGTTCGCCTCTGTACCGGCATTTTTTGACGACCGCCGCCTTCGCCAAGCGGTACGGGGCGCCGCGCGCCACCGTGGCGGCCGTTCAGTCCTATCTCACCCGGGAAGGTCTCCACGTCGACGCCCTCAGTCGCGGTCACCTGGTGCTGTCGGTGCACGGATCGCTTGGTGCAATTGCGCACGCCTTTGATGCCCGTGTCGCGCACGTTCGTCGCGCCGACGGCGTTGTCGTCGCCCAACTCACCACGCCCGCCACCCTGCCCGCGGCGCTGGCGTCGAGTGTGGTCACCGTTGCCGGCCTTACGAGTTCCATGCCGATGGCGTCACACCTGGCCACGCCGCGGGCCACGACAACAACAACGACTGTTCCCACGTCGAGCTACGCGGGCCCCTGCCCGAGTGCCGGCTCGTCGAGCGGCACCCAGCCGAACAGCTTGGGTGGCTACACCATCCAGCAGCAGGGGCAGCTCTACGGCCTCACCAGTCAGTGGCTCCAGGGCCACACCGGTCAGGGCGCCGTCATCGCGATGTACGAACTCGGTACGTACGACCCGCTCGATACGCATACGTTCTTCTCCTGTTACCACCTCACCCCCACCATCCACACCATCAAGGTGGACGGCGGGGCGACCGGGGCCTACAGCGATGAGGCAACCATGGACGTGGAGCAAACCGCCGCTCTCGCCCCCGGGGCAGTCGTTGACGTCTACAGCGGACCCAACACCAACAACGGCCCAATCGACCTGTACGCCAAGATTGCCGACGACAATCTGGCCACCGTGGTTTCCACCTCATGGGGCGACTGCGAAAACGATCCCTCTGGCGCTATCAATGCGGAGGCCCCTATTTTCCAGCAAATGGCCGCCGAAGGTATGACGGTCATCGCCGCTGCGGGGGACAACGGCTCATCTGACTGCAACGGCATTACGACGAACGCCCCCGCGGTGGACGACCCCGCCTCGCAGCCCTTCGTGACCGCGGTTGGTGGTCTCAGCGTGGACACACTTTCACCGCTGAGCCAGACCGTCTGGAACAACAATGGCGGCGCCGGTGGCGGTGGTGTTTCCTCATTGTGGTCGCGCCCGTGGTGGCAGCGTGGTGCCCTCTTTACCACTGACACGTCACAAGGCGTGGCCACGGCAACCACTCGTATGGTGCCCGATCTCTCACTCATGGCCGACCCCTCGACCGGATTTATTCAGTACTTCACGGGCGGCAACAGCACCAACGTGAACTGTTCACACTCGTCCTGCGTCAAATGGAGCAGCATCGGGGGCACCTCGATTGGGCCACCGATTTTGAGTGCCATCGTGGCAATTGCCACGCAGACCTGTTCACCAGTCCAGCTCAGCGGGACCACCCGGCTGGGCTTTCTCAATCCGACGCTCTACGCAGTTGCCGCCACCGCCGGCAACTTTGTTGACGTGACGAGTGGCTCCAACGACGCGTTCAATCAGGGGGCCTACACCGCCGGAACGGGCTACGACCTCGCCTCCGGGCTCGGGAGTCCGAGCGCCACCTTCGTGACGGCACTGTGCCCTCCCGCCCTCAACGTAGCCAAGAGTCCACTCATTGCGAGTAAGCGCGCGGTCTACCTGAACAGTGCCGTCACACTCACCGCCTTCACCCAGAGCGCCAGTGGCAGCCCATTGCCCAACACACCCGTCACCTTCACCGCGTCGACGACGACTGGTCAGGCTCTCTTCGACACTGAGCCAGCGACCGCCAGTGCCTCTGGCGCACTCGTCACAGTGAACTCCTCCGCCACCGGCGTGGCGACAGTGTCCGTAACTGCGACCCAACCAGGTCCGGTCACCATTCGCGAGTCGGTCGCTGGCCAAACCATCGCCACCGTGTCGGTGATGTTTGTCGCGACGCCGTTGAGTGAACTCGTACCATCGCGCCCCGCCCTCGTTCGACGGGGGGCCAGCCCCTCATCGCTCGCCGTCGCCCTGGTCCCGTACGCCACGAAGGTGCCGCCCGTGCAGTCGTACCAACTCACCCTCAATCAGGGCAAGACGTGGTTCAGCTTTACCGGACATGCGACAAATTTTGCCCTGCGAAACTTGAGTCCGGGTCACCAGTACTCCCTCGAACTCCGAGCCATTAACGCCAATGGGGCGGGGCCGTGGTCACGACCGCTCCGCGTCGTGACGCCGGTCTAGGGCACCCGGGGACGATGACGCGACTTCCCTCCGTTGGCGGCGCACCGAGGCGCGCACGGGTAGCTCGCTGGGCGAAACGTACTCGGCGCGTCGTCACGCGGATGGTACTCGTCACGACGTTCCTGCCCGCCGTCACGTTGCCGAGCCTCACGCCTGGTGTTCTGCACGGCAACCCGTACATCGAATTTCTCAATTCGGGAGTGAGCTCCATTCCCTGGAACTCCAGTTCAATGGAGGCCCAACTGGCCAACGCCTCGCTGCAGGGCACGCCCAGCGTGATTAGCGGCAACGGCCTGGTGGCGATAGCCGCCCGCACGACAGCGGGCGATCTGGCGCTCTACGAGCACTCGGCCGATGGTTCTTCCACGGTGACCGATCTCACCACGGGACTCCCGTCACCAGCGCCGGGTGGTGACCCCACCGTGTTCTTCGACCCGTGGCACAACATTGACGTCACGTACGTGGCCGCCAACGGTGACCTCATGCTGCTCGCGCCCACGAGCCTCGTGCGAACGCATCACGAACGCCTTCGATCGCTCGCGCCGTACCTGATGGTCGATCTCACGCTAAGCAGTGGGGTTACCTTCGCTTCGCAGGCGCCCAGCTTGGCCCTGCAGGGTACCGTGGCCACCCTCGTGGCCGGTGACTCCGGGGGGCACGCTGAATTCATGACCCTGAGTTGGCCGTCGAGCAATCAGCCTCCCGTCGTCAGTCCCCTCGTGGATGTCTCCTCGGTGACGTCCACGCCGGCGTTAGCGGGTGCACCGGTCGTCGTGCCCAGTTCGTCAGCACAAGCTCTGTTCTGCGCCGTCTTACTCAACGGTGACGTCATGGCCTACCAACACACCACGACCGGCGGCTGGTCCACTTTCAACGTCACCGTCGCTACGAACTCGCCCACGACCCAAAGTGCCCTTGAGTCTGTGGCGACGCCATCCACCGATTACGTGGCTGGTCTAGGCGCCGATGGCAGTGTTCAGCTCTTCAGCGTGGCCAATGGGGCCGAACTGGGTGCACTTCGAACACCGCACGTCATTACCCAGCCCTCGTCAACGTGGTCCTACCTGAACGTCACCCAGTCACTACCAACGGCGCCGCCCCTCGCTGGTACCATCACCCTGGCCGCGTCGGCCACCACGCTCTCCATCGCCGGATCGGCGCAGAACTGGGGGGATCTCTTCCTCTACGCCACGCCATTGAGCGCCACCGCGTGGACGGTGACCGACCTTTCCCAGCACGCAAGTAACGCCGCCCAAACGGTGTCGGCCACCGTGCAGAGCACCTTCATCAATGGGCAGTTGGCCCTCTTCGCCTTCGCCAATGGCTTTATTTCACCCCAAGGTGTTGGCGTCTACGCCATCCCCCAGGCCGATAACGCTCGCGCCATTAGCGACGGGTGGCCCATCGTGTCCGACACCGGTGGGCTCGGCACCTACCAAGCGCCCTGGGTCGGCTTCGTCACGAGCGGCGGCGTCGCACAGTCCCCCGACTTCCTTCTGGGTAAGGCCATTCAGCAGAGTCATCGAGCGGTCACGTGGCTTTCCTTCTGGACCGCGTCGGGCCCGTTGACGGGACAGACGCAATCGACCGCCACCTACTACTCCCACGGCTTCCTGTCGGGCCAATGGGTGGCCCAGCAAGTTGAGTCGTATAAGGCACTGGGACTCACGCAGCTGCCCAACTGGATCATCTTTGACCCCGAAGGACTTCCCGATAACCACTCCCACCTCGACGCCCCACCGGGAGCGTCCTCCGCCACCATGGCGCTCTACGCCACGTACTGGAGCGCCATGATCAAGGGGTGGATTGACGGGATGGCCAGCGTCGACCCTTCACTCCATCCGGGGCTGTACGCATCGCAGTCGGAGTACCGCAACTACCACCTAGCCGCGGCGCCGCTCCCCATCTTTGAGGCCGTGGCCTTTGGCGGTGGCGGTCCGACACTGATTACTGGTGGCACGGGGGCCAATGTCCGCGGATACATTGCCTTCAACGCCACGTGCAGCCCAACGGCCACCTTGAGGCAAGAGGAGGCGACGCTGCTCGGCGCCCCGTGGTTCGGTCAATTCAATACACTGCAGTTCAACGCCGGCGTGTACTGCAAACCGTAAGGGAGAACGCATGGAACAATCAGACGACCGAGGTCCAGACCTTCGAGCTCGTTTTAAGCAACTCGCACAGCCGTTGGTGGATTCCCTCGACGCCAAATTGCGCGACGAAGTTGACAAGCGCGTTGACGAACGAGTTGACGCAATACTTCGCGATCGGCTCTCGGTACTCGAGCGAGCCATCGCCGACCTCGACCGCACCACGAAGGCGCTCGAAGCGCGTCTCAACGAACCGCGTTAGCGACGACGTTCGCGGTCCAGTCGCCGAATAAATCGGACGGTCAACACGGTCAGTACGACAATGGCGACGAGGAAAATACCAAAGACGATGTCGAAAGCGACGGTAGTTTGAGCGAGAAACACGTTGCCAGCGTAGTCGTGTAACAGGTGTCGACAACAGTGGACCTATGACGATTTCCACCGCGACACCACTGTCACTCGCCGCTCGACTGCGCGGCACCCCCGCCACTCGTCCCGCTCGCGACACCGTCACCGCTCCCGGTCTGCGTGCGCAGTTAGAGGACGTGGTGGCAGGTTGCGGCCTTCACCCGTCCACACCGCTGACCCTTCGCTCAGGCCTGCTTCGCTCGAGTGTCGTCCCCCTCGAATCAAGCCCCATGGCCCGCCTACGGGGCCTCCTCGTCACTACCGCCCTCTCGCTACTCATCCACGACCAGCCTCTCGAGGACCCCTTCGAGGACCCGATGGCGGCGTGGTGCAGCACCCAGGGTGACACCACCTTGCTCACCGCCTTTGCGGCGGCCGACGCTGACGTTCAGGCTCGACTGCAGGCTGATGTCCGGTCGCACGTAAGCGTCCTGCGCGATGCCCTGGGTGCGTTCCCTTCGTCGTGGCGCCCCCAGACTGCGGTGCGCTCACAGGTCTTGCTCTCGGGCGGTGCACTCGTGCTCCGTGACGATATTGATCTCATGGTCGGTTCGGTCACCGACCGTTTCGCGGCGCTGTCCCTACTCGACATCACCACGGCACCGCTGGGCGACGCCGTCGAGCACACGCTGCGGTATCACGCACTAGTCCAGACCCTACGCAGCGGCGTCGTCCCACTGCGAGTGGCGATCTTTTCCACCGCCACCGCCGACTGTTTGATCCGTGAGGTTGACACCGAATTACTCCAGCGAGCAGTGCGCGACCTCGCCGCATTCGTGGGCACTCTGGCGGTGGCCGCATGAAGCTCACGCAACGACGCTTCATCAACGAAGACCTCGCGGCGTTGATTGAGACCGCCCCCGCCACCGCTGACGCCATCGACGCCGAACAGCGTCGGAGCTTCAGCGTTCGACTCCGTTCGGTACCCACCACACAGACGCGCCGCATTGATGCCTGGCTCGTTGAACACGCGGGTCACGGTGGGCGTCCATTCAGTTGGCGGCCCAGTACGGCGCGGCGTCTCATTGGTACCGCGGCCGCGCAGCGACTCCAGGGTCAGCCCCAACGAGTCACAGACGTCGTGCGGGACGTGATTGATGAGTACATGGTTCGGGCAATCAGTGGGCAGGCGCGCTTCGGGTCTCTCGGCCACTGGCTCAGCGGTCTCGCCCCCGCCACGCTGGGGCTGGTCGTCGCCGAGGCCACGAACTGGTGCCACCAGCTTCTCGAAAGTCAGGCCATCGTGGGGGCCGGAGCCACACTCTGCGCCGCCGACACCTACTACAACGTCAATGCGGCACAAACCACATTGCGTGGTCGTCGCGACATGACCGTGGTGACGCCCTCCCAGCGTGTCGTGGTGCGGGTGCGCCACGGTGTACCGGGAAAGAGCGCCGGCGCCGGGCTGCGAACGGACCTCGTCATCGACGCGTTGGGGCACCCCGACGGCATCAGTGCCGCACGTTTCATTGGGGTGTGGCCGGATGCGGGGCTCGTGCTGAGCGTCGACGGCACCATGGACAATCTCCGTGCCGGAGCTCGTGCTATCGTCCGCACCGCGGTCGTGCAGCGGCGCGAAATACTTACGGCTGCGGCCTAATCCTGCGCCGTCGGCCAATGCCTACTAGCGTAGAGCAGACATGACACTTCGCACCTCCCTCCGTAATATTGCCATCATTGCCCACGTTGACCACGGTAAGACCACTTTGGTCGACGCCATGCTCCGCCAAACGGGCTCCTTCACCGCGCACGAAGCCGTCGCCGAACGAGTCATGGACTCTGGCGACCTCGAACGCGAGAAGGGCATCACCATCCTCGCCAAGAACACGGCTGTCCAGTACAACGACCTGACGATCAACATCATTGACACGCCCGGACACGCCGACTTCGGTGGTGAAGTCGAGCGCGGCCTGGCCATGGTCGACGCCGTTATCCTGCTCGTCGACGCGGCCGAAGGTCCCTTGCCACAGACGCGTTTCGTTCTTCGTAAGACGCTCGAGAAGCGACTGCCCGTCGTTCTGGTCATCAACAAGGTTGACCGTGCCGACGCGCGCACGACCGAAGTTGTGTCCGAGGTCGAGAACCTCTTCCTCGACCTCGACGCGGACGAAGAGCAGATCTCGTTCCCCATCCTCTACGCCTCGGCGCGACAGGGCTGGGCCTCGACGAACATTGAAGACACCAGCGGTGACCTGACGCCCCTGTTCCAGACCATCGTCGACTACGTGCCAGCTCCCGAATACACCGAGGGTCACGGCTTACAGGCGCTCGTCTGCAACCTCGACGCCTCGCCCTACCTTGGTCGTCTCGCTCTGCTGCGTGTCATCAACGGCGAACTCGAGCGCGGTTCACGCGTGGCGTGGTGCCACGTTGACGGCACTATTGAATACGCCAAGGTGTCGGAACTCTTCATCACGAAGGCGCTCGACCGCGTCCCCACTGACAAAGCGGGACCCGGGGACATCGTCGCCGTGGCCGGTTTCGAAACGATCACCATTGGTGAGACCTTGGCTGACCCCGAGAACCCGATTGCGCTGACGCCCCTGACCGTGGACGAGCCCAGCTTGTCCATGACCATCGGTATCAACACCTCACCGCTGGCCGGCCAGGAGGGCAAGCTCCTCACCGCCCGTCAGGTGAAGGACCGCCTCGACAAGGAGCTCATTGGTAACGTGTCGCTCCGCGTGCTCAACACCGAGCGTCCCGACGCCTGGGAAGTGCAGGGTCGTGGTGAACTACAGCTGGCCATTCTCATTGAAACGATGCGCCGCGAAGGCTTCGAGCTGACCGTTGGAAAGCCTCAGGTCGTGACCAAGATCGTCGATGGCAAGACCCACGAACCCGTCGAGCACGTCACCATTGACACGCCCGAAGAGTTCGTCGGCGCCATTACGACGTTGCTCGCCACCCGTAAGGGCAGCATGATTGACATGATCAACCACGGCACTGGCTGGGTCCGCCTCGAGTGGAAGATCCCCGCCCGTGGTCTGGTCGGTATCCGTACCGAGTTCATGACCGAAACGCGCGGCGCGGGCATGATGCACACCAACTTCGACGGCTACGAGCCGTGGTTCGGCCCCATCCGCTTGCGTGCCAATGGCGTGCTGGTGGCTGACCGCAAGGGTGCCACGACGGCCAACGCTTTGATCGACCTCGAGGCCCGTGGCACGTTGTTCGTCTCGCCCGGTACCGAAGTGTACGAAGGCATGATCGTCGGCGAGAACTCCCGCTCCGAGGAGATGGACGTCAACCCGACCAAGGAAAAGAAGCTGACGAACATGCGCGCCTCTGGTTCCGACCACACCGAGCGCATTACGCCCGCCACGGTCATGTCACTCGAGCAGGCGCTCGAATTCATTGCCGACGACGAGGCCGTTGAGATTACGCCCAAGTCGGTGCGCCTCCGCAAGGTCATTCTTGACCAGGCTGGTCGCGCTCGCGCTCGCAAAAAGGGCTAGGTCGCATTGCTCAAAAAATCCCCCTCCGCGTGGAGGGGGATTTTTTGCGTCTGAACTCCGTTGCACGTGCGGCTCGCTATTGGGCGAATGGTTCGTCATCAGTGGCACCGCCCCTTTGGGCGCGATGGTGGGATTCCACTAGAATTGGACACGGAGGGGTGTCAGAGCGGCCGAATGAACCGGTCTTGAAAACCGGCGTGGGGAAACTCACCGTGGGTTCAAATCCCACCTCCTCCGCCACGAGGCAAATACATAAGTAGGTGGTTCGGAATTGCAAAAGTCCGAATTTCACCGACTTAGTTGAACGAACACCGGTTGGTTAGCCAACCCGAGGCAAGTTCAGACGGAGAAGTTGGGCCGGGTAGTTGCCGCAGATGTAAAAGACCCCCGCTGGGCCGTGACCGGTCCCGCGGGGGTCTTTAGTTTTTGAGAAAGACGTGGAGTTAGGTCGTCAGCGGGTGCAAAACGACGAGCTGGCCGTTGACCGTGTGAGTGATGCTCGTCAAGGCGTGGTGATAGCGCTTGCGCTTCACGAGCTTGCGTTTCGAAGCTTTCGGAAAGGGACCATGGAGGCGGTCCCACGCGATCGCGAAGCGCCGGTTCGTCGTCGCGACCGCTACCGCAACCATCAGGCCGGTCTAGCCGGCGACGGATTTGTCCTTCAGCGCTCCAAAGTGCGGCTCGACCGTGGTCCTTTGGCGCTCTTGAATGCGAAGCACTCTTGGCCATTATGGGTGCCGGGCGAGCCTTCGCCCAGTTGTTGTTTAGGAACTGTAGCGACCATCACCCAAGTAGAAGGGCAGCCATTGGAGCGGGAATCGCCCAGCTTCTGTTATTCAAATCTAGAATCGACTTGGTAGCAATCACCCCAGCGCCGAACTTGCGCTCCATGATGACAGCCTCACCTCGCCAACCCGCGTCAACCCACTTGCTCTCGATGGGGATGGTCATCCCAATACCGGACGATGTCGGTATTGGGATAGGTCCAAGGTCAACTTCGTGGCCAGATCCTGTCCGCGCAAATCCAATGGTGTCACTGGTGACCCAACGACCCTCGTCAAGATCATCAATCAAGCGAGCCAAGGAAACACCGATCGCCATTTCGGTGAGCGCCGTCATGTTCGGCCGCGCCAGTCCCGCCCTCAGGCGACTCGGCAACCAAGCGAGTAATGGGTCAGTCAGATACAACTTCGACTGAGCGCCCACCACCACCTCGCCCCGTTCTTTTCGCTGAGGGCACCACACTGTGGCAAAGGCCGCCGTCAGGCGCGCTAATCGACGTTCGAATACGTCTCTGGTGTACCCAAGTTGTGCCGCGGTGTCGGTCACATTGAGTGGACTTGTTGCGCAGCCACTCAATGTAGCTAGGAGAATCGGGATGGATTCAGGTGGCAATTCAGGGTCAATGTCCGCCCTCAGCCACGCGACAAGATCACGCTGGTAGGCCTCACTCACCGCACCCAAATTGCTGTACTCACTCACAGCTCTTGGGAATCCACCACAAGTGAGGTAGTCCTGCCAGGCCAGATCGAACTGATCGACGTGGAACCGAACGGTCTCCAATTCCTCGGCGACGGCGGCACTCATCAGGATTGCGGGGTGAACATGAGTCAGTAGCGGAATATCCGGACGTGTTGCTGCGAGGAAGGCTCGAAACGTCATAGGCAGCAGAATGCGTAATCGCCTGCCGCCGCTGGTGCCCGCCCGCCCCGCCATAAGGTTCCCCTCGACGTCTTCGTTCTCATGCCAGCGACTACTCGTGACGACGACGGTGTCATCGCCGAGTGGATCCCCCTCTCGGGCCAACTTGAGAACGGATGTCCATCCCTTGACTGAGCCGACTTCGTCAAGAAGCCACACCCTGCGACGACGTTCGCTTCGATCGATAACTTTGGTGAGCTCCCGGCTTAGGGTGATGGCTCGACGCAGGTCGCGGGCCTGCATGCCGTCGCATTGCACCAGGATTACCTGGCGTGGGTCCACGTCTGCTCGTTGACAGAGGGCGGCAGCTGCGTCGATAAGAGCCACCGACTTGCCCACTCGCCTCGGACCGGTCAGCACAACGAGTCGATCAGTAATGGGTCCCGTCTCGACGTCTTGTAAGACATTCGATCGATAGCCGAGGTCGTAGTTCGCCCGGTCTCGGAGGAGGCGGTGAGACCGTGTCCAAGCAGATGGGTCCGTTCCAGTAGCGCCCGCGGCCCACCAAGGGTTTGCATCAGCCAGTTGCCTTCTAATCTCGTCGTCACGCATGTTTTCAGGATACCCGCTGACCTGGATTTTTTAGTACACATACCTGCCAAAAGGTGGGGGGTAAGGGCTGTTCGACCTGACAGAAGGTAGGGGGTAAAGGCCTCTGCACCTGACAGAAGGTAGGGGGTAAGGGCTGTTCGACCTGACAGAAGGTCGAGGTAGGGGGCCATCGACTTACCCAGAGGCGAAAGGGGGCAGTCAATTGAGAAGTCGGGGCGTGAGGATCTCAGACCTTAGAAAACAACAGCCGAGCCAAGGCTTGTCGCTCCCGATGACGAGTCAAGAAGCTCATTTCGATACATCTTTCCTGATCGTGGCACTGCGCTCTGAAAATCCGCGGTTGATCTCTGAAAAATCCATCTCCGCTCTCTGCGACACTAGGCGCTACTTGGGATCTGGACTTCTGTATTTGGCACGCCACGACAGAATCCCCCCGAGTAATCGGGGGGATTCCCTCTTTCGCGCGGTAGCGAGCCGCGCCGTCACTTCTCAGGCCCGATACGCCCAGTGGCTAGTCGACGTGTGCGATGCGGGACCGAAGGTCGCGCATCCACTGCGCCGCCTCAGCTCGGGCCTCGGACACTTCAGCGCGACGCACAACGGCACTTTCACCGGTCACCGGGTAGGAGCCAAGAAATTTGACGGAGGCCAGGTGGGCCTGAATGTCGGTGAGGCAGTCGGCAACGACGTCATCATCAATATGACCATCAAACTCAATGACGAAGCAGTAGGTGCCAAGACCCGTCTTCGTTGGACGGCTTTCGAGTTTGGTGAGATTGATATCCCGGGCGGCGAAGCGCCCGAGAATGCCGTACAGCGAACCGGGTCGGTCGGCGTCTTGAAAACACACAATCAGGGTACGGTCGTTGCCCGTTGGCGCCGCGATGTCGTGGCGACGAACCAGGACAAAACGAGTGGCATTCCCGGGGTGGTCCGCAATGTTCTCGGCGAGAACGTCGAGACCAAACAAACCGGCCGCCAGCGTCGACGACACGGCGGCCCACGGCTCCGACGAGCTGGCGACTTCCGCGGCCGCCTGCGAGGTCGAGCCCGTTTCGACCACTAACACCGACGGCAGCGTGGCGAGAAAGCCTCGCACTTGCGCCAGCGCGTGGGAGTGGCTCGCGACCCGAGTGAGATCGGCGATGTCCACGCCCGGTCGAGACACGAGATGGAGAGCAATTGGCAAGACCACTTCAGCCACGATCATCAGCTCATGGTCAAAGACCATCCCGTCGATGGTGGCCGACACCGTGCCCTCAATGGCATTCTCTAGGGGCACTAAGCCGGCGTCGAGCGCTCCCGAGGCCACGCCGGCTAAGACATCGGCAATGCGCGAAAGAGCTACCGGTTCACCCACGCCGAGCAGGCTGACGGCTTCGTGTGAAAAGGAGCCCTCGGGTCCGAGGAAGCCCACGCGTAGTGAAGTCATACGGGGAATCTTAGGGTGTCTCTCCACGACCATTCGATGACTGTCTACGATGGTCTGTGCAAAGAAAGGACGTGCAATGACGCACCCCATGTTCAAGTATGACCCCGCCATCGCCGAGGCAATTTTCGCCCACTGTCGCGAGCGTCTCGAAATGGACGCTCCCCTCGACTACGGAAGCCACGGCCTCACACCGATGCCGTCACTCGACGGTTTCATCACCAACGAGGGGCGCAACGCCATCGACATGCTGCGGTTCTTTGGCGAGGAGCTGGCCCCTCGCGTCGTCTCCATCGACTCACCAGCCTTTCTCGCTTTCATCCCCAATGCCCCCACCATGAATTCACGCTTCTTCGACATGGTGGTGGCCGCCTCGGCCCTCAACGGCACGAGCTGGCTGGAGTCAGCTGGTGCGGTGGTCGCTGAAAATCAGGCGCTGCGCTTCCTCAGCGAACGCGCGGGCATGCCCGAAGGGAGTGGTGGCGCGTTCGTCTCCGGCGGAACCATTGGTAATTTGTCGGCTCTGACTGTCGGACGCGACACAGGGCAAGCTCGGCACCCCGAGATTCCACGTCACCAGGTACGTTTCGCAATTTCCGCCGATGCGCATTCCAGTATCGGTAAGGCCCTCCACGTCCTTGGCATCGAGGCACTCATCGTCGAGCCCGACGACCACCGCTTCACCTTGGCCACGCTCGAACGAGCGCTGGCCAGCGACCCCCACCCGGAAACGATCATTGGCATCGTCGCCACGGCCGGAACCACGAACGCCGGCATCGTCGATGATCTCGAGGGGCTCGGCGCCTACGCCCGCGCCCACGATCTCTGGTTCCACGTCGACGGCGCCTACGGTGGCGCCGCCCTCTTTTCCGAGCAGCGCGACCTCCTCTCGGGCATTCGTCACGCCGACAGTTTCATTGTCGACCCCCACAAGTGGCTCTTCGCGCCACTCGACTGCTGCGCTTTGCTCTACCGCAAACCGGTGGCCGCGAAAAAGTTTCTGGCCCAGCAGGCGAGTTACCTCGACATTTTGCACCAGGACGAAGAGAGTCTCGAAGAGTGGAATCCCTCGGACTTCGGTCTGCACTTGTCACGGCGAGCTCGCGGCTTGCCGTTCTGGTTCTCCCTCGTCACCAATGGCGTCGCCGCCTACGAGAGCGCGACGCAAGCGGCCATCGACTTGGCCGACTACGCAGTCGCCGCCATTGCCGCACGTGACGAGTTTGAACTCGTGCGACCGGCGGGACTTTCCATTGTGCTCTATCGTCGCAAGGGCTGGACGGAGGCGCAGTACATCGAGTGGAGTGAACGGCTCCTCCGTGAGCAGCTCGCGTTCGTCACCCCGACGAAGTGGGAGGGTGAAACGGTAGCCCGGTTCGCCTTCCTACACCCCGACACCACGACCGCCCTCGTCGACGAGATACTCGCCTCAATGCTGGACTAGCGGTCGCGCAGAAGGGGGTCAGCGGGATTGCGCTGGGCCTCGCCCCGCGCGCCCTTGGCCCGCCACGCCAGCCCACTCAGTGCTTCGAGGACCACACGGTTACCGAGGTACGCGGTGATTTCGGCGTGGTCGTAGGGCGGCGAGACCTCAACGACGTCAACGCCGGCCAGCGGTACTTCCATGGCGATGCGTCGCACGGCGTCGAGGAGTTGACGGCTCGAGAGACCACCGGGCTCGGGCGTCCCCGTACCGGGGGCGGCACCGGGATCAACGACGTCCACGTCGACCGAAAGAAAGACTGCGTCACAGTCCGTCATCGCGATGGTCAGCGCTTCATCGAGCACCGCGTCGAGACCACGGGCGACGATCTCACCCATCTCGAATGAGCGCATGCCCTGCTCGGCCATCCAAGCCAGCGTTTCGGGTTCGGGCCAATAGCCGCGAAGACCAATTTGGAGAAAGCGGTCGCCGCGGCACGCTCCCGATTCGATGAGTCGACGCATGGGCGTACCGTGGCCGTGCAGCGAACCAAACTGCGTGTCACCCGTGTCGGCGTGGGCGTCAAAGTGAATCACCGAGACGCGGCCCCAACCCACGTGACGGGCGATACCCGTGACGTCCGGGAGCGCGATGGTGTGGTCGCCACCGAGAATGATGGGGACGACGCCCTGCGCGGCAATCGCGGTTACGCGCGCTTCTAAGGCCGCCAGGGAGCGTTCGGTATCGCCCGAGGGCATCTCGACGTCACCGAGATCCTTGACCCGCAACTCGACCAACGGATCGACCCCGAGGGCCATCGACGGACGCATGCCGTCGTGCGGCAAATAGTCGGTCAGACGGATGGCCTGCGGGCCGAAGCGACACCCGGCTCGGTACGAGGTACCGCCGTCGAAGGGGGCGCCCAGAATAACGGCACCCGAATCCTGCCACTCAGTGACGATGTCGGGGTCGGCCATGGGGATGCCGAGGAACGTGGCGTCGGGGCCGTAGAGATTGCCGAGTCGTGTCATGATGCCTTCTTGGGAGGAGTCGTGATCTGGAGGGCTGGTGCATCGCTGTTCAAAATCTCGACCCAGGTCTGTCCGGGGGTGAGCAACATCGTGTGACCCTTCGCGTCTCGGTACTGAACGACGTCGCCCTTCGAGGGGCCGCGCGACCACGTTCCGAGTTCCTCGTGCCCATCGGTGAAGATGGCGACCTTACCGCTGCCCTGGAGGTCCGCGTAGGAGTTCATGGCGCCGAGGTAGGAACCAAGGTAGGTCACCCACATGACGACAACGTTCTTCGGCGACTCAATAGTGCCCGTTCCCGTTCGGTCGACGGGCACGGCTGGCGAGAAGTCATTCATACCGCGATTCCACGAGTCGGTCGAGGGAACGTACGTCCACGTCACGGGATAAATGCTCGGGAAGGGCACCACGACGCGACTCACTCGAGGTCCGGTGGGCGCGACGTGGTGACGATAGTGGAAGAGTGCGGGCGGCGCCTGGTGTGACGTGGCCAGGGCGAAGAGTTTCGGGGCCACGCCGATCAGGTTGTACGGGGCGTACTTGGCCGGGTCGCGGTACATCGCCGCCCCCGCGCGACTTTCGTCGATCAGCTGGACCGGCGCGGTGGAGATGGAGTCCACCGCGTACTGTGCACCGCCGGAGTAGACGAACAAGCCCTTGAGTGGCCAGACAATCTGCGTGTCGGTTGGTCGGACCGACCGCACGGGCTCAAGGCGCTGGGGGGCGTTTTGGTTGAAAATGGCGGCCAGTCGAGTGATGCCACCGTTGACGATTTCTTCGTACACGACGTCGGCCTTATCGACACCCCACTGCGGTAGTGAATTGGGGTCGTTCTCAATCTTGACAGTCATCGCTGGCCGATGCAGCGCGGCCCCGCCCGGGTCGGGCAGGCCAGTGAGCGGGGCAATCGGCACCGGTGGTTGCGTTGTCGTTGTCGTCGTGGGCGTGGACGGCGACGAACCACAGGCGCTGAGGCCAAGGCCGGCAGCCACGGTCGCGAGCGCCAGAGCGAGAGGACGGAGGGAGGAGTTCACGCCTCCAACTTATCCACTCACGAGGACGATTCGACGAGCGACGTCCAAATGACCGTGTGGGGCAAGCCCGTCGACGGGCTGAGGTGCTCCGAGCCCGGCACCAGGTGCCAGCCTTCCCGGCGATAAAACGGCAAGGCGGTATCACGGCCGTTGGCCCAGAGTTCACTGGCCCCACGGGCCCGCACCGCCGCGCACAGCGCGTCGAGCACGCGGGCCCCGTAGCCATTGCTCTGGTACGCCTGGTCGACCGCCAAGTACCTCAGTTGCCACGTGGGCACGTCGGGGTGGACGGGTGAGGTGGACTCGTACGCCGACCCACAGGCGACCAACAATTCGTCACGAAACCCCGCGATGTGAATGGCGTCGGGTTCGCCATCTCGAACGTCGGCGACTTCGGCGGCGGGGTCGTTGTTACGCAGAACGCGGCGACGCAGGTCGTGCAGCAGCGTGGCGTCCACGGTACGCATGATCAGGGTCATAGCGGTCGCCTCATCTCCTCGAACACTTGATCGGTGCGGATCTCGTGTGTCACCGTGTGACCGGTGGCCACGAAGCCTATT
>Ga0007818_1000152_pt1 | contig 20632 bp, 33 predicted proteins | sample CryBogCBE08Jun09_FD_71221 | JGI IMG/M metagenome (GOLD analysis project Ga0007818, IMG submission 71221) | Freshwater microbial communities from Crystal Bog, Wisconsin, USA - CBE08Jun09 | ecosystem: Environmental > Aquatic > Freshwater > Lake | place: Crystal Bog, Wisconsin, USA | collected...
CTAAACGAAACAAACACGGCGTATAAAATGGAAAATAACAAATATCATCTAGCTCTTAAAACAGCATTTGCCAGTGAATTTAGTTTTTATCTAAAGGCACATAATTTTCATTGGAATGTAGAAGGACCATTATTCAGTCAACTACACGAACTTTTTGAAAGAATTTACACAGAAGTATATGGCAGCATTGACACTTTCGCAGAACATCTACGTGCCCTACAACTGTATGCCCCAGCAAGTTTACAAAAATTCAGTATGTTGACCACAGTAGATGATGAAAATGAAGTTTTAGATTTTGAAACTATGCTACGTGAATTACTAGCAGATAGTGAAAAGATGGCTAACATATTCCGCATTACATTTGAAATGGCTGAACAGCATGGTGATCATGGTCTTAGTAACTTCCTAGCAGATCGCCAAGATGCACATAAGAAGCATAGTTGGATGCTGAGAGCGAGCTTGAAATAATGGACGATCTTGCCCATCTTAAGAAGTTAGCAGGCATTACAGAATTTAAAGGTCTGCAACCTTATGGTGGTAGTAATATCAGTATAACCGGAACTGAAAAAGCAATACTGCAACGTAAAAATAAAATTAGACCAGGAACACCAGAATGGTTCCAGCTATGGTTTAGTAAACCTTACTTAACTGGTGAAAACCCAGTAGGAAAATAATATGAAAATTTCAGAACTTTTACACGAGGAAGCGTCGTTCGGAACAACTAATGCTGCAAGTATTGGCACTGTAGATGCTCCACAACTAAGCCCAGGTAAAGCACGTGGTCTTAAAAGCTATACCGGTAGTCCAGGTAAATCAGGTACAAAAGCACCCCCACAACCTAAGGTAGTACAGCCTAAAACCAAGGCAGGTACTGCTGTAAATGCCCTAGATATCAAGGGTAAAAAAGGTAACCTATTTGGTAGTCAAGCAGAAAGTGCTACAGTGATCAAAAGAAGCTAAATACATACAGATAACGGAGTATACAAATGCCACAAGAATTTGACCAAACTATGCCAATGGATACAGAACACGACGTAGCCAGTATTAGTACACATGACGAACCAAAGGTTATTGGAGTTCATGACGGTGAAACAGATCGTGAAGGCGCAATGGCCAAAGCTGATCTAACTAAACTAGAAGCATATTCTAAAAAATTAGCCAGTGCAATCCATGATAATGATCAATTAGAAGCATGGGTACAAGCTAAAATTACCAAAGCTGCTGACTATATTGCCACAGTATACCACTATCTAGAATATGAAATGAAACTAAGTGAATATGGTCATCACTTGGACAACAGTGATACCTTAAGCGAAGGACAAAAAATGAAGATCAAAGAACTATTAGCTGAAGCTAAAGATAAGATGAAAGAGCTTAAGAAAGCACAAGCTGAAAAAGTAAAAGAAGACTTTGATTTGAAAAAAACTGGTGACACAGCCAAGACTCATAAAGGCGGAACAGTAACTAAGACTGATAAAGGTATCGAGCATAAAGGTAACTTTACAGACGAGCCACATCAAGAAGAGCCAGCTAAGAAAGTTAGTAAAGCTGCCAAATCTAGTGCAGAAAAAGCAGGTGATCGTGAGCATCAGAAGAAACAAGATAAAGAATATAAAGCATTAAAAGCTCAAGGTAAAGCACAGCGTTATTCAGCTGGTCAGAAAGTTGACGAAGAAATGGATAGCTGCCCACACTGCGGTGGTGATCTACACAGCCACGGTGAAGAAGAAAAAGCACACGTTTTAGATCGTGCTCATCCAAAGGTCAAAGATAAGGCTGTTAAGTATCGCAAAGAATTAGAAGCATTTGTTGCTGGTGCTAACCGTATGGCAAATACCAAACCAGAGACAGAAGAAGAGTGCTGGGATCAACCAACGCCTACAATGTCTGTTGCCGAAGCTAAAAAGAAAGGTGACGGTAACTTAGCTAACAATGCTAAACCATACGACAAAGTAACACGCGGTGATGTTATCGCTGGACGTCTTGGTAAAGACGAAGAAGGTGGTAAAAAGAAAGTTGACGAAGCTAAACCAAGTGCAGGTCTAAGCAAAGAGAAAAAGTCTGAGGTTGTTAAAAAAGCCAAAGCAGGTGGCGACATTGGCAAGCCAGGCAAAGGTTTTGCTAAACTAGCTAAGAAAGCTGGTGGTGGGGAGAAAGGTGAGAAGATTGCTGCCGCTGCTATGTGGAAGAATGTTAAAGAAACAGTTGCTTATGTTGCTGAAAAGAAAGAAGCAACAAAAGACTTACCAGGTAAGCAAGAAAAGATCGATGTTGCTGAACCAAAAGGTAAGATCGACGGTAAAGATTTGGCTGCGTTACGTGCCAAAAAAGAAACTGTTAAAGAATCTACAGACTTTGGTCAGTTTAAATCTAATCTAAAGCGTCTACTAGGGTAATACCCATGGACATGAAAAAGATCTTGCAGGCGTTAGATGGCGTTCAATCTAAGCCTGTAGAAGGCGGTAATGACATGAAGAAATTCCTGTCCATTATCAATGAAGGATCTAATCCACACAAAGTTGCATTGCCTGTACAAATGGCTATGCAACACTATCAAGAAACTAAAGTCCAACCTCAAACAACCACAAGTCCTATAAAGACTAGTGTCCGTAAATTTTTCCGAGAAGTTGAACAGACTACTGCCGAAGCACTTGCAGCAGAACAAGCTAAGAAACGTCAATTGATTAATCAATATGCCAGCGTCATTGCTGAACGTGTACTAATGAAAGAAGGTACACTTAATGAAAAAAGCACCACAGAAAAGCAAGCTCGCACAATGGCTGCAGCCGCACACGATCCTAAATTTGCTAAAAAGTTAGGAATTAAACAATCAGTTGCTAAAGAATTTAACAAAGCCGACACTGGTACTAAACAGTTAAGCAATGCTATGAAGCATAAGAAAGTTAAAGAAAACGAAATTCCAGATCATACGATTGGATTTACACCAGGTCCAGGCGGTCCAGGATTACAAATCGATCCAGGTGAAGGACATCTTAGTTTAGAAAATCAAGGACACGAACACGGATCACCGCATGACTTAGGTAGCGCAGATGCCTATTACGGTCGTCCAGCTGATCACCTAGCTCACAATTTAACTAGTCACGATGCTATTCGTGCATATTATCATGGTTATCGCGAAGGCGAAGACCTACACGACGCCAGTAACTATGATGAAAGTGTAGACGAAAGTCTACGCACAGAAAATCCTTGCTGGAAGGGTTATCATCCTGTCGGAACCAAAAAGAAAAACGGCAAAACCGTACCAAACTGCGTTCCAAAAAACTAAAAGATTGAACTAATTAAAATTTTTTACCTATTGCTCTCAGGTGATAATTAGTATATAATAGGCAATATAGTTAAGGAGAAGTCAATGTCACGTGCATATGGTCCAGAAGAAAAGGCAAAATTAGAAAGATTAATCGCAGAGGGATCAACCGTTCTGCAAGAAGTTGAAGATTTAAATGAAGGCTTAAAAGAAACAGTCAAGGCAGTTGCAGAAGAATTGAACATCAAACCAAGCGTTATTAACAAAGCCATTAAAATTGCACACAAGGGCGATTGGGCTAGTCATAATGATGATTGGGAAGAAATTGAAGCAATTTTGGATATCACTAAACGTATCTAATAAGTATTATAGAGAAAGGTCCGCTGGCCATAAACAGCACATTAGGTATTTGTCAGCCTAAAATGACAATGGAGAATATAATTTATGTCGTATGTAGACGCATGGTTTGACCGCGAGAATGATATCATTAAAGTGGTTGAACGTAACAAGAAAGGCGAACGAGAATTTCGCGATATTCCTGTCAAACACACATTTTATGTAAAAGACCCTAGAGGTAAACATAAAAGTATTCACGGCGACCCAGTTAGTCGTATTGTGTGTAAAAATACCAAAGAACTTAGAAAAGAAATGGCCATTAATAGTGGCAAGACTCTTTACGAAGCAGATATCAACCCAATATTTGTATGTCTAAGTGAAAATTATCTCAATCAAGATGCGCCAAAACTCAATGTAGCATTTTTCGATATTGAGGTCGACTTCGACCCAGAACGTGGTTATGCATCACCAGACGATGCATTTATGCCCATCACTGCTATTGCTGTTAAACTACAATGGTTAGACACTATGATCTGTCTAGCCATTCCTCCAAAGACTATCACTATGGAGCAGGCTAAAGAGCAGGCTAAAGATTTTGACAACGTTATGTTATACGAATCTGAAGCAGAAATGCTAGATGTGTTTTTAGATCTAATTAAAGATGCAGATATCTTAACTGGCTGGAATAGTGAGGGCTTTGATATCCCCTATACTGTCAATCGTGTAACCAAAACTCTTAGCAAAGAGGATACAAGAAGATTTTGTCTGTTCGATCAATTTCCAAAAAGACGTGAATATGAAAAATTCGGTCGACAATCAGTTACCTATGACTTTGTAGGTCGTGTACACTTGGATAGTCTCGAACTGTATCGCAAATATACCTATGAAGAACGACACTCCTATCGACTAGACGCCATTGCTGAATATGAATTAGGTCAACGTAAGACACAGTACGAGGGTACGTTGGATCAGTTATACAATAATGACTTCCGCACATTTGTAGAATACAACATCAATGACTGCCAACTGCTAGATGATCTAGATAAGAAACTTAAATTTTTAGATCTTGCCAATACACTGGCACATGAAAATACAGTATTGCTACAAACTACTATGGGTGCTGTTGCTGTTACAGAGCAGGCTATTATTAATGAAAGTCATCGTAGGGGTATGCAAGTTCCTAATCGTCCTAAAATGGATGATAGAGAAAATAATGCGGCGGCAGGTGCGTATGTTGCTTATCCTAAAGAAGGTCTTCAGGACTGGGTCGGCTCATTAGATATTAACAGCCTGTATCCTAGTGCCATTCGTGCTCTAAACATGGGGCCGGAAACTATTATTGGTCAGTTGCGTCCAACAAAAACAGACGAGTATATTGAATTAAAAATGGCACAGGGTAAGAGCTTTGCAGCCGCATGGGAAGGTATCTTCGGAAGTCTTGAATATACAGCCGTTATGAATCAAGAGATTGGTACCGATATCACAATTGATTGGGAAAATGGTGATACTGATGTGCTAAGTGCTGCCGAAGTTTACAGACTGATATTTGAAAGTAACCAACCTTGGACTATCAGTGCCAATGGTACTATTTTTAGTTATGAAAATGAAGGTATTATTCCGGGACTACTCAAACGCTGGTATGCAGAACGTAAAGAGATGCAGGCCAAACTAAAAGAAGCTGTCAATGCCGGTAACAAAATCGAAGAAGAGTATTGGGACAAACGACAACTAGTTAAAAAAATTAACTTGAACAGTTTGTATGGTGCTATTCTTAATCCGGGATGCCGCTTCTTTGATAAACGTATTGGACAATCAACTACACTAACAGGTAGACAGATTGCCAAACACATGGCTGCTAAGGTCAATGAAATCATTTGCGGAGAGTACGACCACATAGGTAAAGCAATTATCTATGGTGATACAGATAGTTGTTATTTTTCAGCGTATAAAACACTTAAAAAAGATATCGAAAGCGGTGTCATTCCGTGGACTAAGGAAACTGTAGTACAACTGTATGACCAGATTGGCGAAGAAGTCAATGCCACATTCCAACAATTTATGTTAGATGCATTTCATTGTCCTAAGAGTCGTGGAGAAGTTATCAAAGCCGGTCGTGAGATTGTCGGATCTAAGAGTTTGTTTATTACCAAGAAACGTTATGCAGTTCTTTACTACGATAAAGAAGGTAAACGTGCTGATATAGATGGTAAGCCGGGCAAGATCAAGGCCATGGGCTTGGATCTTAAGCGTAGTGATACTCCTGAGTTTATTCAAAACTTTTTGAGTGATGTTCTTGAAATGGTCTTGATGGGTAAACCAGAACAAGAAGTTTTAGATCATATTACAGAATTTCGTGGCAGATTTAAAGCACGTCCTGGTTGGGAAAAAGGATCTCCCAAACGTGCTAATAATATTACTGAATATGCGGCTAAAGAAAAGAAAGCTGGCAAAACAAATATGCCAGGACATGTACGTGCAAGCCTCAACTGGAATACATTAAAACGCATGTATGATGACAAGTATTCTATGGCCATCACTGATGGTGCAAAAGTTATCGTCTGTAAGCTCAAACCAAATCCGTTAGGATTCACCAGTGTAGCGTATCCAGTCGATGAATTAAGATTGCCGCAATGGTTTAAAGATTTACCATTTGATCACACCGAAATGGAACAAACCATTATTGATAATAAATTGGATAATCTTATTGGTGTACTAAAATGGAATGTTGGCAGTACTGAAGAAAAAAATACATTTAATAGTTTATTTGAGTTTTAAAAACATTGACATAGTCGAAAATTGTAGTATAATATTAACACATGGAGATTCATATGAAAGACTTTTTACAAGACCTAGTAGCACATACACATAGTTTGGGATTTTTACCTTTGGTCAAGGTTACAGCCACAGACAAAGAAACAAAAATCGAATCAATGGCCGAAGATCGTTCAGTGATTCTTAATGCCAAGACACATACCCCAGTTGAAAACTTTGAAGGCACATTCGGTATGCCTAACCTAAATAAGTTAGACTTGCATTTAAAATGTCCAGAATACAAGGAAGGTGCTGCCATTAGCGTAGTAACACAAGAACGTAACGGTGAAACTATTCCAACAGAGTTACATTTCCAAAATGCTACAGGTGACTTTGAAAATCATTATCGTTTTATGAATCAAGATATTATCAATGAAAAGTTAAAATCTGTTAAGTTTAAAGGTTCAACATGGGATGTAGAATTTGAACCAACAGTTGCCAGTATCCAACGTTTGAAGTTTCAAGCGGCTGCACATACTGAAGAAACAGTATTTCAAGTATCAACTGATAATAACAATTTAATATTCAGTTTCGGTGATGCTAGTACTCACGCTGGTTCATTTGTATTCCAAAGCGGTATTACAGGTAAACTAAAACAAACATGGTCATGGCCTGTGCAACAGATTCAAAGTATTTTAGGTCTGTCAGGTGATATTACTATGCGTATTGCCGACGTAGGTGCTCTACAAATTACTGTAGATAGCGGACTTGCTTTATATGATTATATTTTACCAGCACAAAGCAAGTAATGAAAGAACTTCATAAGCGTACAGTAGTTAGAGCATTAAGCTATCGAATAGTAGCGTTACTTATAACTGCTTTATGGACTGGGTTAAGCGATGCTATCCTAATTCATATTATTCTAACTGCTGTACACTATGCAATGGAAAGACTTTGGTTAAAGATTAAATGGGGCAAAATTGAATAAGAATTTAACAGCTAGTCAAAATGACTATGCGTACTTTTTACCAGCAACATCTGGATTTTACAGTACGTTCATAGGCAAACAACGATTTGGACCGTATGTAGATCCAGCACGTATTCCAGCGAGCTTTGGTCCGTTGGGCATTGAAGCTATGAATTATCTAAATCCTAATGCCTTATTTTATTATGACCATTGCTTATATTCAGCAGGGCATGCTAATCTAGATATGACTAAGCGAGATGACGGAGAAGATATGTTCCGTAATCGTGATCGTACTACTAGTTGGGTAGTTGGTGACTCTGGTGGATTCCAGATTGGTAAGGGTGTATGGGAAGGCGAATGGCGTGATCCTACAGGTCCAGAAGTTGCCGCCAAGTGGGCAGAGGTTCGTGCCTTGGGTGTTGAACTTGTTCCACAGTTGCATCCAACAGGCGATCCTAAAACCGATAAGAATGGCAATCTGAAATATACTAAGATTGATCATGTCAAAAACTATCAAGCACTATTAGATGCCGCACAGAAAAAACGTGAACAAGTGTTAGCATGGATGGATGCTTATATGGAATACGGCATGGTACTTGATATTCCAGCATGGGTTGAACGTAGTCCAGAAGGTCGTAAGGCTACAGGTATCGAAAGCTATCAACAGGCCGCAGATGCTACCAAATATAATAACGAATACTTTATTAAAAATCGTACAGGTGCTTGTAAGTTCTTAAACGTTTTGCAAGGCGAGAATCATACGCAGGCAGAAGATTGGTATCAACAGATGAAAGACTTCTGCGACCCGACCAAATATGACAAGCCATTTAATGGTTGGGGTATGGGTGGACAGAACATGTGTGACGTTCATTTGATACTTAAACGCCTAGTGGCTCTACGCTTTGATGGTTTGTTAGAACAAGGGCATCAAGACTGGATGCACTTTTTAGGTACTAGCAAACTAGAATGGGCAGTGCTACTAACAGATATCCAACGTGCGGTGCGTAAGTATCATAATCCTGACTTTACTATCAGCTTCGACTGTGCTAGTCCGTTCCTGGCAACTGCGAATGGACAGATTTATATGGCAACTGAAACGCCAAATGCTGGTAAGTGGGTCTATCGTATGCAAGCGTCAGCTGATGATAAGAAGTACGCTACTGATACAAGACTGTTTAAAGATGCTGTAGTACAAGATGGTATTTTTGATAAGTTTGAATCTAGTCCCATTATTGATCAAGTACAAATGAAAGATATTTGTATCTATAAGCCAGGCGATCTAAATAAAGTAGGTAAAGAAGGACGTACTAGTTGGGATAGTTTTACCTATGCAATTATGATGGGACATAATGTCTGGATGCATGTTAACGCTGTACAAGAAGCTAATCGTCAAAGTGATTTAGGTATTATTCCAGCTATGATGGATGCCAGAACATTAGACAAACCTAGAGACTACAGTCCAGGTCCTAATCGATTTAAAGACATTGTAGACTTAATCTTTAGTATGGATAATAGAGAAGATGCCATGGCTATTATCGAACACTACGAAGGTTATTTTGATCGTATCATCGGCACTAGAGGTAATACCGGTGATAAGATTACCAATGCAGGTGCTATGTCTGCTGTACTTTTTGAAATCGAAGGCAGCGGAGATTTAACTATTGAGAAAGAAGTTAAAGAACAGCCTAAACCTGTGTTAAATGAATCACTGTTTGAATTTTAAGGAAAAGTTATGGAAAGAGATTATACTACAGGTATATTAGACAACATCGTTTATTTCACCGGAGTTGAAATTGAAAAAACTCCTGCATACGGAATGAAAACCCTGTTTGTTGTAGGTATACAAAACGAACAAATTATTATGAATCTAGCACACGATAATGAATGCCGTCATATCTATTTTGGTGCTAATCAAAGTTTTTCTACAAACGGAATCAATGACATTGCCACTTGGGATTCTTGGGAAAGGATGATTGAAACGTGTCTTGAAGCAGGATTTTGGTGTACATTAGATTTAGATATCAAAGATGCAGAAGGTTTACTCGAAAGCGGACTTGTAGAACAGCGTAGATTTATTCCACAAATTAGTGTAAAATTGCCCTATCTAAATCAGCTAGGGTATAATGCTACAATTAAAATTGATGATAAAGATTTTGCAGCCACTAATCCAGGTGTTTGGTGTATTCCATTAAGTACATTAACCCATCGTAGATATTTTACCGATTGGGATCAATACAGCAAAGATGAGGTACTAGGATAATGTCAGATAACATAATTATTATTGATAATTTTTATCAAGAATCTACTTACCAAAAATTATACAGTGAACTATTAGAGCATCCATTTAAATATTTCCACGGTGATCAACATGGATCACCTTATTGGAATCATCGCATAGTAACCAAAGGCGAGCGGATAGACAATACATCTCAAGTGGGTGACTTATGCACAGAATTATGGCAGGAATTTCGAACCAAATTCTTAAATCATGGTTTATGTCAAGAATCATATATTAATCTCCAAACCCATGGTTTAGAACCTGGACCGCACTACGATTATTTTTATCATGACGGTGTTACTGTCATCAATTATATTGGTAAAGATTGGGATTTAACCTGGGGTGGGGAAACACTGGTCTATGACAACTACGCACACAGTGAATTTGAACTTAAGAATGTAGATCGATTATTATATGATAAAATTTCAGTTGACGCTACTGTAATTCCAGCGTATAATAGACTATGTATGTTTCCGAGCAATCAGTTACATATGGTGAAACCTCTTTCAAGATTTTATTCAGGAGTCAGATATACTTACATGTATAAGTTAACTGGCGTTACAATCGATCAAATGATGGACGGATATATGAAAGTAGATCCATCCAAAGTGACATTAGGAAATTAAATGATTATTAGACAAGATGTCCGACCAAATAAAATGATATGGGTTACTTTTCGAAAAGAAGGTATCCATCGGTATCCTGCGGCTGCTACAGATCCTAACTTGTGTACCGCAGGGGAATATGACGTTAGTTTTTTAGCCAACGCACATAGACATATCTTTCATTTTAAAGTCTGGATCAGCGTAGTGCATAACGATCGAGATATCGAATTTATTCAGTTTAAGAGATGGTGTGAAAGTCTTTATAATAAAGATATTCTTGAACTGGATTTTAAAAGTTGCGAAATGATGAGTGATGATTTATATGCTCAGATTTCAGCAAAGTACCCAGACCGTGAGGTTTGGATTGAGGTCTCCGAAGATGGAGAAAATGGTAGTTTTATCAAATATTAAAAAGAGGCTATAATGGCTAAGAATTATAAAGAGTACAAGTATTTTGAAAATCGCCCAGACATTGTTAAAGTGTTTGATGACCTAGAAGCATTTCTTGATTGGTGTCGTATCGAAGGTGCTCCATTCGACGAATCTCATCTCTATAATAGAGAAAGTTGGCAGTGGCGTAATTTTGATAAATCTCGTCGCCCTAAGAAACCATTTAACGGCGAACGCAAGCCATACCTAGGAAAAAATCCTAGATACGAACGTACAGAAAGCTAATGACTGTTTTTATAGTTGACTTAGAATCTGTCGAAACCAGGTATACTGGCGAATGGAAACGCCATGTACCTGCTCTCTTACGAAAGGCAGGACACAATGTTCAAGTTATCTCTGGGCCTGAAGATATTCCTAAGGCCACTACTCCTGGTGCTTTTCTTAATTTTGGTGGCACCAATATCTATAAGTCTAACCAAGTTGAGCAGATGGGGCGTTTATTTTGCTCCGGAGCAGTTAAGCCTGGTGATCATTTCGTTTTTACTGATGCTTGGCATCCTGGTATCATAAACCTAAAGTACATGAGTGAACTGTTACAGATTCCTGTAACAACACATGGCTTATGGCATGCTGGCAGTTATGATCCTCAAGATTTCTTAGGACGTCTTGTTGGCAATAAGCCTTGGGTACGTCACGCAGAAAAATCATTTTTTGCGGCATTTGATCATAACTATTTTGCTACTCAATTCCATATCAACATGTTTCATCATAACTTGTTAAATGATGGAATGGTTGAGAATCCTTGGGAAGAAGAAGATAAAGCGGACATGCTCGAAGATAAAAAATATGTTCGAACCGGCTGGCCCATGGAGTATATGAAGGACATATTACTGCCTTACAAGGGCATGCCCAAACGTGATCTTATTTTGTTTCCTCATCGCATTGCTCCAGAAAAACAAGTAGAAATCTTTAGAGATCTTAAAGAACAGTTGCCGCAATATGAATTTGTAGTATGTCAGGATCAACAGTTAACAAAAAATGAATATCATAATTTGTTAGGAGAAGCAAAATTAGTGTTTAGTGCCAACTTACAAGAAACACTAGGCATTAGTTGCTATGAAGGTGCAGTGGTCGATGCTATACCGATGGTACCTGATAGACTTAGTTATACAGAAATGTACTATAGTACATTCAAATATAATAGCCTGTTTACAGAAAGTTGGGAGAGCTATGTTGCTAATCGCCCAGCACTGTGTAGACAAATAACAGAGTACATAGATAATTACGCAAAATTTATTCCTACTCTACACAAACAAACTGAGGACTTACACAATGGATTCTTCTCCGCAAACAATCTCCTTGCCGTCATTAACCAGTGAAGATATTGCATCATTAGGAAATATAACTCTATCCAGTGGTGGTAGTGCCTATACCTATAGCACTGGTATCACTTCGGCATCTACTGTATCTATCAGCGGATTTGGAAGTAATACTCTTAATAGCGGAGTTATCACAGGTGCAGGAGGATACTGTTATACGTCTGGAGCTGGTATTAGTGGTATTAATACATGGAACATACATGTGCCTCAAGAATGGGTGGACTGTTTTCCAGATTTTGCACGAATAGAAAAAATGTGTGAGCAGTATCCTGGATTAAAGATTGCGTTTGAAAAATTTAAAACAACCTATAAATTAGTAAAGGATCATTATGATACTCCGGAAGATCAAAGACCACGTCCTTAATTGGCTCGACCATAATGATCGCAAACGTATTATTATGGATCGTACAGAAAAAGAACCATATTTAGAACGTTACTATGTTCTATTTAAAGAACGTGTGACATTTCCCTACAATATATTCTTACACAAGTTTTTAAAGTCAGATCCAGATGATGTACATGATCATCCTTGGAATTATTTTACTATCATTCTTGCTGGCGGCTACTACGAGTGGATTGCTCAGTTTAACAGTGATGGAGTCAAAACATGCGAAGTAAGACATTGGCGTGGACCTGGCAGTTTTCGTTTTGGCAACACACATACCTTCCATCGTATTGAACTGGTAGAAGGCATAACACCATGGACATTGTTCTTTGTTGGTAAACGTCAGCGTGAGTGGGGATTTTTAGTTAGAAATAAATGGATCCACTTTGAAAAATATCTAGCACAAAGGAAAATTAATGGCTAAGACTACAACTGCTACAATTAACAACAATGTCCTTTATGGTGCAGGCACTAGCTATACGACAGGAACAAATTGGGCTGCACCAAATAATTATGAATCAGTAATGACGGTTAATAATACAGGTGAAAAAGATCCTGCATTAAATGTAACTGGAAGATTTTTTGTCAACGGCATTGATCTAGAAGAACGGTTAGAAATTATTGAAAAAGTCTTGCATATTCCCCAAAGAGATAGTAAACTAGAAGCTGAGTATCCGAGACTTAAAAAATTATTTGATGAATATATCTCAGCACTAGAACAATATAGAACCTGGGATAAACTAAAAGGAGAAGGCAATGCTACATGAGTCAATTAAACAACGAGAATTTACAGTTAAAGAACGTGCTGATTATAGACTAAGAGTCCAAAGTCATCCTGTTATTGCGCCTGCAGGTGTTTACAGTTTTGATTTTATTCAAGAACACTTAAAAGACGGTGAAGTGGAAACCTCACAAACCTATAACTTTTTTATGACCAAAGACGAGGTTAAAGTATTATGCGAAGGATTACTAAGTGAATAAGATTTATTATACTTGGCAACAAGTAGAAGGTGCATGTTTAGAATTGGCTAGACAAATACAGGCTAGTAATTGGAAACCAACTTATATCGTGGGTATTACTCGAGGTGGGTTGATCCCTGCGAATTTGTTAAGTCAATATATGAATGTGCCAATGCATACTCTAAACGTAAGCCTGCGTGACGCCGATAATCCACCTGAAAGTAATTTATGGATGGCCGAGGATGCCTTTGGTTACAATGCAGCCGAAGAAGATGGCGATCCGTTGTGTAAAAATATTCTTGTAGTAGATGATATCAATGATCAAGGAAGTACTATTGCCTATATCAAAGAAGATTGGCGATCGGGCTGTTTACCTAACGACGAACGTTGGAATCATGTATGGGGCCAAAATGTTCGATTTGCTACGCTCACTAATAATCTAGCTAGTAAGCAAGATGTTGATTATTCAGTATGGGAAGTCAACAAGGCCGAAGAAGATTGTTGGTTAGTTTATCCGTGGGAGGAATATTGGCTATGTCGTTAACTAAATCTTTGCTTAAACTAATAATCGGTATTTTACTGATTATAATTGGTATTGCACTAGGTCCTATTTTAGGAATTTGGTCTTTAAATACTCTGTTTCCTAAATATCTATCTATTCCAATTACTTGGGAAACATGGGCTGCCTTTAATATCTTATTCGGTGCTTCAGGACTTATTAGATTAGGAACTAACAGAAAATGAGTCTAACTAGTCAAGAACTCAAAGATAAAATATCTATGGTAGAACAAGATATTGCAAATCTTAGAAAAGATGCAGGTAATGATCGTAAAATTTCAATTCTCATTGATTATATAGACTATCTAAAAGATGAACTTAAAATTCTAGAAAGGAAATAAGATGACTACTTTTACCACAGAAGATCGCGTTAAATCACATATTACACATTTAGAAGAAAAGCATCAAGTATTAGATAAAAAAATTGATGGATTGGAAAAGACCGGTGTGTTTGATGATGCCAATATCGAAGATCTTAAAAAACAGCGTCTTGCGATTAAAGATGAAATAGAAAGTTTAAAAGTTAAACATGGTATTAAGTAAGAAACATCGTAATTGGGATAGCCGTATTCCTGCGAAAGATGAAGGATTTGTTCACGTAGTGAGACTACCGTGGACTGGTCAATCAGGTACATGGTGGAATGAAGCATGTGCTGATATTATGGAAGTATTTGGATTACCAGGTGATAGATTTACCAGTCATCCAACTGCCGACTATATGGATTTTTATTTTAAGTCAGAAAAGGATGCAAAATTATGCCAAATATTAGTATCAGAAAAGGTTTAGACCTTTATGCAGTTAGTATCATAGGCATTATTGGAATTGCATTTGCCGTCTATTGGAATTATACACATCCGCACATGGTGGTCAAATACGACTGTTCAATTTCTGAAATATCGCCAGACTATCCAATAGCAGTAAAGGAAGGTTGTCGCAAACTTCGAGCAAAATATTTTCAAGAAAATTTGCAAAAACCTAAATAAACCTATATAATATAAAACAAAGTCATCCACGACAATAACTCGGAGAATTTAATGCCTAAATACGCATCACCAGAAGAACAAAAAATAGCAGACTTGCTAGTACAAGAAGCACCCTATCATCCCGGCTACGAAGATGCCGCAATGAATATGAGTGACAAAGGTTACGAAGAAGCAAATCTAGCCGACGCTATCCGCTTTCAGATGAAGCGTGAAGGTAAACGCTTTTGGGCTGGAGATAACATCAGCGATTATGTTAGCGAACAAGATAAAGAGATCTTAATTGATGAAGCCACAGTAGCATTTGAAAACGTATTAGATGCTTTATTAATCGATCGTGAAACTGATCCCAACAGTCAGGGTACAGCTCGCAGACTAGCTAAAATGTATTATAACGAAATTATGGAGGGACGATATGTTCCAGGACCAGATGCAACAGCTTTTCCAAATGATTCAAAAGATAGATATGAAGGTATGCTTGTTGTTCGTAGCGAACTGCGCTCTATGTGCAGTCATCATCATCAACCTGTATCTGGTGTGGCATACATCGGAATTATTGCAGCCAATAAACTTATTGGCCTTTCTAAATATACTAGGATCGCTCAGTGGTGTGCTCGTCGTGGCACACTTCAAGAAGAACTATGTAACGACATAGCACGTGAAATTAGCAAGGCAACAGACAGCGAAAACGTAGCTGTATATGTCCAGGCTACTCATGGTTGTTGCGAAAACAGAGGTATTATGGCAAAAAGTAGTTTAACACAGACTACAGTACTAAAAGGTGCATTCAACACAGACCCAGGAACCAAAAAAGAATTCTTTGACAATATTAAGCTACAACAGGAATACGCACAATGAACTGGTTAAAACGAAAAGTCATCGAGTGGGTAAGAGAAGATCGAGATGAATCTCTTCGATTCCGGGGCAGAGATAGTATTGCTGTAGAAGATACTCCCGAAATAATGGATGATCCTATAAGATTCGAATTGCAGGGTGTAGTTGGCGGGCATCTACTTAGAGTCAAACGTCCATACGATCACAAGCAGGATCGTCAACCTTCTACCACTTATATTATTCAAAGCGGTGAAGATATCGGTTCTAGAGTATCTAAAATTGTTAGCATGGAACTAATGAAATGAACTACGAAACTCCAGCTGAAGGCATATTAAAAACAGGTGATTTCGGTGATAGTAGACTTTATAAAGTAGTATGCAGTTGTGGCCAAGATAATCACGAACATAACATATGGGTAGAAGCAGATTCTAATGATGTTAGTGTTAATATCTATGCTACTGTTAAGACAAACTTTTGGTCAAAGACACGTTGGCAACATATTTGGCAACTATTGTCAAAAGGTTATACTGATTTAGAAACTTCAGTTATAATGACTCAACAACAATCATTCAACTATGCACATACCTTATTAAGTGCCGTTGATGATGTAAAAAAATTCAAAGAGGAAGAAGATGGAAAGCGCCAAGCAAATAACTGATGATTTAATGTTTCGTTTAAAAACTTCAACTATGCAATTATTTGAAATTAAACGTGAAGTAGGTCCAAACTGGTTACCTATCGGATATGTTCCTTTTGATATTCGTGCAGGTAATGGTGTTGCTACATTTAGTGTATATGCAGAATTTTTACAAGACGCAGAAGATCAAGTAACTACTTGGTTAGAAAATATGGAAAAAGACAATGAGTAAAATTAAAATAGCAGAATTGTTTTACAGCATACAAGGCGAAGGACGTTATATGGGCGTTCCTTCTGTTTTCTTACGTACATTTGGCTGTAATTTTAAATGTGCTGGCTTTGGTATGCCTAGAGGCGAACTGAGCAAAGAAGCAGAAGAACTTGCAGAGGTAGCACATCTCTATGACAAATATGAGTCATTGCCATTAGTAAGTACAGGTTGTGATAGTTATGCCAGTTGGCATCCTGATTTTAAGAACCTAAGTCCCATGCTTACTAGTGATGCCATTGCCGAACGTATTCAGCAAATACTTCCGACAGGACGTTGGTTAGAAGAGCATCTAGTAATCACAGGCGGAGAACCATTGTTAGGATGGCAACGTGCTTATCCAGATTTATTAGATCATGCAATGATGCATTTCTTAAAAGAAATTACATTTGAAACAAATGGTACTCAAGAACTTACTTCAGACTTTAAAGAATATCTTACTAACTGGAAAAATAGTAATTCACACTTAGACGGTGCATTGCGTGAAATCACATTTAGCGTTAGTGCTAAACTTCCAGCTAGTGGTGAAAAGTGGGAAGAAGCTATTCGCCCCGATATTGTATGTGAATATGAACAAGTTGGTACAGCATATCTTAAATTTGTTGTAGCTACAGAACAAGACATTGCAGATGCAGAACGTGCTGAAATGGAATATCGTGCAGCCGGTTTTAAAGGACATGTCTACTTAATGCCAGTAGGTGGCGTCGAAAGTGTATACACACTAAATGCAAAAAACGTAGCCCTGGCTGCTATGAAACGTGGGTGGAGATATAGTGATCGACTACAAGTTCCACTCTTTAAAAATGAATGGGGGACCTAATGATTTATTTTGGTGATGAAGGAACACTACTAAAAAATGGTATTACCTTTTATCCTATAACTAGTAAAACTAGTTTGGGATTTAGAATAAGAGTTAGAAATAAACTGTATCAGGTTCGATACAGTAAAGTAACAAACCGTTGGTTTATAGGAAGAAGTGCAATATGAAAAATTTTATCAAAAAACTATTTAAAATTGACAAATATGAAGCGGCTCGTGATAAGGCTGTAGCCGAAACGGCTTTGGCACAAGAGCGTATGAACGATGCTCAAGAAGCCGAACGTCTTGCCAAATTAACACCAAAAGATCGTGCAACAGCCAAAGGTGATCCCTGGGTAGCTGTACTGGATACACATGTTAACAAAGATAATATCAGAAATGGCTTTTTTGAACTTGACTGGAATGACGAATTCATAGTACAATTGAAACAAGCTGGATATGGTTTTGATGGTGATCCAGAAGAAGAAATTGTTGATCGTTGGTTCAGAGATTTGGCCGGTAATATGTTAGCCGAAGCAGGTCAAGATCCAGCACGTCACAGTGGTGGTTATATTAACGTAAACAAACTAGGAAACGGCAAAGCCGTAGTTGAATGACATATATTATAGTTGATACTGCTAATACGTTTTTCCGTGCTCGTCACGTAGTTCAAGGCTCTGCTGATATTAAACTCGGTATGGCCTTTCATATTACTTTTAACAGTATCAAAAAAGCATGGCAAGATTTCGGTGGCACTCATGTAGTGTTCTGCCTTGAAGGGCGTAGTTGGCGTAAGGATTTTTATAAACCTTACAAAGCTAATAGACAAGAAACTCGCGATGCTATGACTGTTAAACAACAAGAAGAAGACAAGTTGTTCTGGGAAGCATTTGACGAGTTTAAAAACTTCATTACAGAAAAAACTAATTGTACAGTAATGCAACATCCTAATTTAGAAGCAGATGATCTAATTGCAGGTTGGGTACAAGCACATCCAGATGCTAACCATGTGATCATTTCAACTGATGGTGATTTTGCACAACTTATCAGTCCTAACGTAAGCCAATATAACGGTGTAGGCGATTTACATATTACCCACGAAGGTATCTTTGATGCAAAAGGTAAACCTGTTAAAGACAAAAAAACAGGTGAACCTAAACCTGCACAAGACCCAGAATGGATGCTGTTCGAAAAATGTATGCGTGGTGATACTAGCGATAATGTATTTTCAGCTTATCCGGGTGTACGTACTAAAGGTTCTAAAAACAAAGTCGGTCTTATGGAGGCATTTGCCGATCGGCAGGCTAAAGGCTTTAATTGGAATAATCTAATGCTACAGAGATGGACTGATCACAATGGCACAGAACATCGGGTACTAGAAGACTATCAACGAAATGTACAACTGTGTGATCTTACAGCACAACCTCCAGAAATTAAAGTTAAGATTAAAGAAACAATTGAAGCTAATGCTAAACCCAAAGATGTAACCCAAGTAGGAATTCGCATGCTCAAATTCTGCAATACTTGGGATATGAAAAAGATTGCTGACAACATTCAGCAATACGCAGAACCTTTTCAAGCGAGGTATCAATTATGATTTATCTATTGGTTACTGTAATATGGATTTTTAGTGTTGTTTTTATTTGGTGTTTTATTAAAGGTGCATACAACGGCTGTACAGGTAGTTGTATGCAAGGTCGTAGAAAATGTGATTGCAAGTACGGAGAAAAATAATGGCTACTAAAGAAGAAAAACAAGAACTAATCGAAATTCTTAAATTTACACCACGCACCTACAAGATTAATATGTGGGGATACGGTGGTGAAAAAGTTATGGGTACAGTAGAAGAAGAAGTGTGGAATTACTGTATGGATAATCAAGTCGATTTACAAGATATTGCGTGGAACAGTGAAGCTGCCGAAGATATGGGACTGGACGAAGATAAACTTCCGTTTCCTCCCGGTAGCTGGTATGAGTGTGACGACATGACTCACGTGCATGGAGTTAATCGTGATGCTGGTACATTACAGATTGAAGACGAAAATGGTAATACTGTCTTAGAAAGTCCTATTGATAATTTTAGTGGTGATAATATTGACGACGAAAGTCCAGAGCTTAACTGTTTAGATGAAGCATGGATTGGATCACGAAAAAAAGGTGAAATAGTATTCATCGGAAGCAGTAATGAAAAAGGTACTTTCTTTGAAGGTGAGATTGAGCTTAAAGCACCGTTTGATATTCGAAAACTAACTTTACAGTATGATGAAGTAGATGGTGAGGAAATTATTCACAGTGTTATGTACGACGGTGAAGATATTGACAACTGGGGCGGTAGCACAGATGGCAAGAGCAGTGATTTTGTCATGGTCCGAGTAATCGACGACGAAGGTAACTTTGAACGCTACGAACCTGAAGAAAAAGATTGGGGACATCCTGAGATCGGTCCTAGCCCCGACGACTGGGAAAAGAGTCCTGAATTTAAGTTTGAAAAAGTTAAACCCGCACACATCGGTTGGTACAGAGCAGTTTGGAGTCATTTTGGTACTAGCTATGGCAGTTTATACTGGAACGGTGAATCGTTTGGTGACTGGGAATACGGTAAATTTATCCCTCAATCTAATGTAGATCGGTGGCAGGGCTATAATTGGGATACTAGTAACTGGGCTAACCGTCCTCCAGAGCCACCCGGTATCACCTGTAGTAACAAGGACTGTGGTTGGGTTGGCCTAAGCGAAGAACGCAAAACAGATGACAATTACGATGATCATTGTCCTAAGTGTGATGGAACAGAATTTAATTGGATCGATTATGATCCAGATACTAAAGAAGGTCGTGCTAATCGTAAGAAGTATTGTATTACTCAAGAAGAAGAAAAACAATTTATTGCAGGTCTTGATACAGCATTAGCAGAGCTTGCTGAAGAAAGTGGAATCAATTAATTAATGGAAATTACTGTAATAGATAATTTTGTCGGAAAATATACCCAAGATTATTTGGAAGACACTCTGCTGTCCTTCGAATTTCCATTGTTTTTGAATCGTAGTACAGTCTTAGGCGGTGTAGATTATATGCAGTTTACAGATAGTAATACTGTTGATATTCCACAATTTATACATAATTTTGTAAAAAACTACAATTTTGTCTCAAATTGGACTAATCTTGTGATTCCCTTGTACTTGCGCCTATGCGAACATTTAAATCAAGATTACGATTTGCTTAGATGTAAGTTTAATTTAAATG
>Ga0007818_1000166_pt1 | contig 19952 bp, 19 predicted proteins | sample CryBogCBE08Jun09_FD_71221 | JGI IMG/M metagenome (GOLD analysis project Ga0007818, IMG submission 71221) | Freshwater microbial communities from Crystal Bog, Wisconsin, USA - CBE08Jun09 | ecosystem: Environmental > Aquatic > Freshwater > Lake | place: Crystal Bog, Wisconsin, USA | collected...
GGAGGATAGTATTGCAGTACCTGAACAATGTTTCAAGATTGTGCTTTCAATGAGTACGGGCAATATCATTCATTGCTTATTGTTCCCAAATGATAACAGCAATACATACACTGATATTGATATTGCAGAATTACAAAAGCTAATACCTTACACAATTAATTATTAATCTAATCAATTGCCACTAAAAAGTGCCGCAGGAGCGCAATAGAGACTTAATAGCGGCTTAAATATCAACACAACGAGGGTTTTGTGGTGTATTCTTTTTTGCCCCCCAAAAGCACCTCATTCGATTTTTCTGATTGAATCTTATAAGCTAATCTAATTTTCAAGGTCAATAATTTTGAAACATTTGTGTAATTAATAAAATATATTTTGTTACATCAATGTAATTTATTATTTTTGCATTAGGAAATAAATGTAACAAAAATGGCACTTAATATTCAGAAACTGAAAGAGTTTCAACTTGAATTAGAAGCGAGGGAAAGGGAACACATTACTAACGAGGTAATAGGATTTTTGAAAAGTGAGTTTTTTGAAAAGAATCTTATACAAAAAAAGAGCAAGAAGGCTGAAAAGCCATCCCCAAGAGTATTAAACAACTGGGAAAAAGAGGGTCTTATTGATGGTATTGATACCAACGAGGGTAAATTCAGAACATTCAATAAATTTCAAGCAATTTGGATAGAAATTGTTTCAGAGTTAAGGAAATTTGGATATGGATTGGAGAAAATCAAGTTAATAAGGGAAACGCTTTTTGAAGTAGGTAAAACGAAGTTCTCAAAGTTTGAATTTGGATTAATCCAATCAATTTTAGGTGAACCTATGCTGCTAATCATTGATTCCAATGGAAAGTTAGATTTGTTTTCATTGGATTACTATAAAGACGTGTTACATACGCTTTCCCCTCACTTGATGTTTAACTTGCTAAAATTGGCACAATCGGAATTTCCAAATAACAAATTTGATTCCTTACAGAATTTAAATAATCTGCAAAATATCACAGAAAATGAGATGAAATTACTCTATATGATAAGAACTGGGGAATATGAATCTATCAAAATTAAAATGAGTGAAGGAGAGGTTTTATTGGTGGAAGCAACAGAGAGAGTTCCAATAGCAGAGAAAATTAGTAAAATCATTAACCAGTCAAAGTACCAAGACATCGAAATAAAAACGCAAAATGGCGAAATAGTTTACATAAGGAGAACAGAAAAAATAAAAATACAACAGTAAAAAACTGAATAATACTTATGCCTAAACTACTGAATAAAGCAGAGTGAGGCGATGATTATTTCAAATGCTATCAATTAGCGAATGTAAAAAAGAGTTACAAAAAGAGGGCGAATGCTATAGTGATGAAGAGATAAAAGAAATAAGAGAAATCCTTTATCAACTAGCAAGAATAGAAATTGAGAATTATAAAATTAAATTACATGGAAAAGAAAGTGATAATATACGCAAGGGTGTCAACAGATGAACAAGCAGAAAAGGGTTATAGTATCCCAGCACAGATAGAGCGTGTTCAGACATACTGTAAAGTGAGAGGCTGGAAAGTCGTTTCAACATTTAAAGAAGATTTTACTGCTAAGAATGGATTCAATAGACCAGAGTATAACAAATTGGTTGATTTTGTAAAAGAAAATAAAAACCAAGTCGATTATATTCTTTTTACACAGTGGTCTCGGTTTTCGAGAGATATTACAGCTTCTTACAATGAACTAGAGAGATTACGCAAGCTTTCAATTGAGGCTAATGCAGTAGAACAATGGAATGAATTTAATGTACCAGAGGCAAAATACTTACTAAGCTTCTATTTGACAGCACCACAGGTAGAAAACGAACGTTTGTCTTTAAGAGTAAAGGCAGCACTGATTCAAGGAAGAAGTGAGGGAAAATACATGGCTAAAGCACCCTATGGATATGTGAATGATAAGTTAGGAAAACTAATTTTCCCAGACCCTATAAACTCAAAGATTGTAAAATTCTGTTTTGAAAAATTTGGAGAAGGGATATATAGCGCAGAAGAAGTTAGAAAACTTGGGTGTGAAAAGGGTTTGAAGTTAGGCAAGCAAGCATTCTTAAATATGCTTAAAAATAAAGCATATATTGGTAAAGTAGAAGTTCCCAATTATGAGAAGATGCCAACAATTTGGGTAACTGGTTTGCAAGAGGCTATAATTGACCATCATTTGTTTGATAAAGTTCAGTACATTTTAAGTGGAAAAAAAAACCTTATTTAGGAAATACTAAGTCAGATGAACTGGCACTAGTAGGTCATATTATATGTCCAGAGTGTAGAAAATTATTAACTGGGAGTGGTTCAAAAGGTAATGGTGGTATTTACCACTATTACCATTGCCAAAGAAAGTATGGGTGTAAATATTCCCAAAGAGCGAGTTTCTTAAATGATGAGTTTATAAAGTTTCTACAAAAGTTTGAGATGAAACCAAGTGTAACAAATCTATATTTAAGGATACTTGAAAAAGAGTTCAGTTCAAGTTTGGAGACAAGAGAAGAGGACAAAAAAAGGTTAGAGATGCAAATTGAAGAGACTATGAAAAGGATTAAAGTTATTGATCTGGGATGGGTAACAGGAGTAATTACGCCCGAAAAGTATAAAGTTATGTCACAAGAGTTTGAACACAAATTAGCCGAGTTAAAACTAAAGCACAACAGTATTCTTCAAATGCCAAGCGAGTATTCTAAGTATATAAAATTTGGCGTTTCAATCATTGGCAATCTATCTGGTTTTTATGAGGATTCAGATTTATTGATAAAAAAGAAGTTAATTGGTTCGATATTCCCAGAAAAATTAGTTTTTGAAAATAACGATTATCGAACCGCAAAAAGTAACGCATTTTTAGAGTTTTTTACATTGAATATCAATGATTTAGGCATAAAAAAAGGCGGCAAATCTGCCGCCGTGTCCACTCCTGCTCCCGAAACTGGACTTGAACCAGTGACCCTCTGATTAACAGTCAGATGCTCTAACCAACTGAGCTATTCGGGAATGTTCTCCTTTGTTTGGGGTTGCAAAAATAGGGGTTGAAACTTAATGGCAAAAATTATTTTTCAATTATCCCAAAAAACCTGTTTTTTCTATTCCTACATACACACCATCGGCACGTTCCTCTACCAAATATGTCTTTAGATAGTACCCTTCTCCCGATACATTCCTGCCATTTTGCATATTGAAAGCGTATCTATGCAACGGACAAACCACATGACCAAGTGCATTTATAAATCCTTCGGCCATAATACCACTTGCATGAGGACACTTGTAGGCAAACCCAAAAAGAGAACCACTATGCCTGGCAATAGTTATCGTTTTGCCATTTACTTCTACCACACACATATTATTCGCTTCAAAGGGAAGCATATTGATATGGTCTACAAGCTTATACCATTTTATTTCTTTTGCCATCTTGATTGAGTTACAAGTTACTGGTTGCATGTTACCGGTAACTTGTAACCAGTATCCTGCATCCTGAATTTAGTAATATATCTCTTTGTAGGGATAGCGAACGCCATATATCTCTCTCACTTTATTGATGATTACCTCGCGAAGCAAGTCAACATTGTTTCGCTCAGTAGCAGATATAAATACACAATTGCCATGGGTATCCCGCTCCCATCTTTCTTTTAGTTCCCTTAGTAAGTCTTGCTTTACTGAATAGCTAAGCCATTCATCAAAATATTTTGTTTCATACAAATCCATTTTATTGAAGATAGTAATAATAGGTTTGTCAAATGCCTTTAGTTCTTGCAATGTTTTGTTAACCACACCAATTTGTTCTTCGTATTGAATATGAGAGGTATCTACTACATGCAACAATATGTCGGCTTCCCTCACTTCATCAAGGGTACTTTTGAAGCTCTCCACAAGGTGGTGTGGCAACTTGCGGATAAACCCAACCGTATCGCTTAATAGAAAAGGTGTATTTTCAAATACTACCTTCCGTGTAGTTGTATCTAGGGTAGCAAAAAGTTTATTTTCTGCAAACACATCGCTTTTACTGAGTAAGGTCATCAGTGTACTCTTACCCACATTTGTATAACCCACCAATGCTACACGGATAAATTCGCCCCTTTCCTTGCGCTGTGTAAACGCTTGCTTGTCTATCTCTCCTAGTCTTTTTCTAAGCAGGGCGATTTTATCTTTCACAATACGCCTATCCGTTTCTATTTCTGTTTCCCCGGGCCCTCTGGAACCAATGCCACCACCTTGCCTCTCCAAGTGCTTCCACATACCCTTTAATCGGGGAAGAATGTATTGATATTGCGCCAGCTCTACCTGCACTTTAGCTTGAGCCGTTCGAGCTCGGCTAGCAAATATGTCCAATATCAAATCGCTTCTATCAACCGTTCTAGTTTTCAACTCCGTTTCTATGTTGATTATCTGTGAGCCCGTGAGTTCATCATCAAAAATGACAATACCAATATTCTTACTAAGAACATAGTTTTTAATCTCTTCCAACTTACCCTTTCCCACAAAAGTCTTGCTATCGGGTCGCTCCAGTTTTTGAGTAAATCTTTTAACAGTAATAGCACCAGCTGTTAGTGCCAAAAATGCAAGTTCATCCAGATACTCTTCTACTTGTTCGGGAGTTTGGTCTTTTTGAACTAGCCCAACCAATACAGCCCTTTCATCTTCCTGAATTTTTTGTTTCTCTATCAAAATATATTATTTGAATAAATGTACATGAATATTTCTATTAACAAAAAAACCCTGAAAGCATTTGCTGTCAGGGCTTAATTATTTGTTTAATTATATTGTAATAAAATTATAAACCACCGATTGATATACCTATTGAGTAAGCATTAATAGTTGGGCCAGCACCGGATTTGATTACACCAAGAACATTGAAATCGCCATGCAATGAGATAAAGCCATAACCAACCCTGCCACTCACTGCCAATCTTGTACCGTCCAAAAAGCGCTTGTTGCTCACTTTCTCAATGTAAGTTGGACCATAAACACTATTACCAGAAGCATCCTCTAAGTTTTTTCCTTTAGTATAGCTTTTTAGCAATATACCCGCTTTCACACCTAATGCCCCTTTCCATCCAGTTGTTTTATTTTCTGGATCCTGATAAAATCTAATCTCAGCTGGTATTTCGGCATACATGGTTGTAAGCTTGAATTTAGCAAAATGAGTTCCATTAGAAACGTCAGAAAAAGGCAATGTATTGCCTGTAGCCTCTAGGTGTACTATCTCATTATCAAAGAAAATATTATCCGTTCCTAAGCCGATACCATACGCAACGCTATAATGTGGATCTGTCTTCATTGGCTTATCTATCATAAAATAGAAATTAAAATGTCTTCCAAATCCTTTTGTACGGATACTATCTGGTGCACCTGCCCAACCTTCATAACCATACTGAATTACAAAATGGTCTGCAGGTCTTTTACTCAAGTCAACTTTGCTCCAATCTTTCTTCTGTGGAACAGGTCTGTTGTAAGTTGGTGAAGCAATTTTAATAGAGTCTTTTGACGCCTTTGTTTGTTGTGCAAATATTGCTGCCGTTGAAGCAGATAGAACGATAACCAGTAATATTATTTTTTTCATTCGTTTTTGTTAGACGTACAGCTTTTTTCTTTTCGAGTGCGACAAAAATAAAAGAATTAAGCTCATACAAAGGGTTAAAATTAATCGAAAAGAAATAAGCCCCTTATTTATTCTTATAAACAACAGAAGGCAGCCAATAATGACTACCTTCTTTATCCAATTCACTCACAAAACCTTTATTAATAACTAGTTTATTTTTACTAGTACATCCTCTAAAAATTCGGTTTTAATAACAACTTCTTTAGTTTGTACAGTGTTCTCTTTGGCAGAAACGATTGAGAAACTCAATTTTCTAAGGTCATCCACTTTAGCAAGTTGTACTTTTTTATGAAATTGTTTGCTATTATATTCCTTTTCAAAAAGTACTTCTCCCTCTTCGTCTTTTACCAAGAAGTAAAAGGTTCCTCCCTTCAAGTTGTTATAATGTATATCAAACTCAAGGTTGCTATTGTTACTGCCTAAATATCTTACCTCCAATTTGTTTTTGCTGGAGTCGATACTTTTATCTCCTTCATAAAACTTTACGGTAATTGCAGCAGAGGCTTGCATTGAGAAAAATATTGCTGCAGCCAATATATTACCTAAAAAAAATCTTTTTGCAATTGTGTTTAAATTCATCTTCTTCATAACTGTTTATTTATAATTTAAAAAAATTAAGTCACACGACAAGTGTACAGTTGTTAGAGACGTTACCCTTTTTTCAATTGGGCGAAGCAGGCGTTTTCATTTGTGGTCGAAGCAACCTTTTGGGAGTGTTTGTTTGGCTTTCAAAACCCTGCAGAGTTACCATTAATACCAAAAGGAGATAAAAGGTAACCCACTCACTCTTTAAATTTGCTTTTACAGCGTGATTGCTAGACTGAATGAAGCCATATTTGGTTTAAAACAAACAAAAAATAGTTACTTATTTATCATTTACCAATGTCACTCATTACTTTTAACCCCTTTTATTTACTATGATACAAACTAATCATTGGGCAGTATTTTTATCGAACAGTGCCGACAAAAATTCTTTTGTTCAACATTTGATCGGCGGCAAGGCAAATGGACATTTTACTGGATTCAACTTACAGAAGGGTGTATTGTTTTCGTCAATATCGCTGAACGAATTTATTGAAGATGAAGAGAAGCACGAAGAATGGATAGTCTCCAAACAGTATAACAGAGGAATTAGGAACCTATCTAGCGGTGAACAAAAAAAGGCATTGTTAGCTTATCTGTTGGGACAAAATCCCAATTTTATAATTCTCGACAATCCATTTGACAATCTTGATATCACCTCTCAAGCTTCGTTGCTCGAGACTATTACAACGCTGTCAGAAAACATTTCAGTTATTCAGCTCATCAATCGGAATAGAGACTTATTGCCCTTCATAAAGAATGCAGTGTATATGGAAGATGGTAAAATTGTCGAGATAAAAGATTTAACAAAATATCTATCCGAAGCAAAAACCAATAGCACTAGCAAGGGATTAGTTCACGTGCCACCACCTATTAAAGAATATATTCTGGAAAGTAATGAATTGGTCTGTTTCCGAGATGTCACTGTCAGATATGAAGAAAAAGTCATTGTAAAAGATATAAACTGGACTATAAACAGAGGTGATTTCTGGCAATTGGTTGGTCCGAATGGCAGCGGCAAAACTACATTGCTGACAATGATAAACGGCGATAACCCCAAAGCATATAACCAGAATCTAACTTTATTTGGCAAACGAAAAGGAACTGGGGAAACCGTTTGGGAGATAAAACAAAAGGTCGGATATCTAACGCCATCAATGACAGACCTCTTTAGTACCCGACATACTGTAGAAGAAATGATTATCTCAGGCTTTCTCGATTCAATAGGACTCTACAAGCAGCCGTCTGACATACAAGTAAGGTTAGCTGATGAATGGCTGGAATTAATAGAGATGAGTCATTTGAAGAAAGCAGTATTTTGCTCTTTATCGCTAGGCCAACAGCGTCTCGCCCTTGTGGCTAGAGCAATGATTAAACATCCACCTTTATTGATACTGGATGAGGCAATGTCTGGATTAGACGACCACAACGCACAAATTGTAAGTACCTTAATAAACAAAATAGCGTCAGAAAGCAAGACAACAATACTATTTGTATCTCATAGGAAAGAAGAGGGGCTTTCTCCTAATAAAATATTTGAATTAACACCATCTGAAAGTGGTTCTACAGGAAAGGTTCTGTAATTGCACTAGAACCTATTCAAACACCCTAAGTCACGATAAAAAGAAAAGTATTGTCGGATGAGATTTATTTGCTATTTATGCAATGAAATTATATTTTATCACTCAATAATTCATAACAAAAGAATGTATTCATACTTAAAAGCATTGCACATCGTTTTCATCGTTACCTGGTTTGCAGGTTTGTTTTATATGCCTCGCCTGTTTATTTATAATGTAGAAGCGCTGGAAAAACCCGATGGCATCAGGCAGGCATTGCAAGAACAATTTACGATCATGATGAAACGGTTGTGGTATGGTATCACTTGGCCTTCTGCAGTAATAACACTTATTTTTGGATTATCTTTATTGATTAACACCCAATTATATAAAGTTGTATTTGATGAAGATTACAGATGGCTATTGATAAAATTGATTTTTGTGGTGTTTTTATATGTCTACCATTACTCCCTACACCTTATTCTGAAACAACAGGTAGAGGGCATTTTTAAATACACTTCGCAACAACTGCGCATTTGGAATGAAGTAGCTACCATCTTTTTAATAGCCATTGTGATGTTGGTGGTTAAAAGAGAAAGCATTAGTGTAGTGTGGGGATTGGTTGGGTTGGTTCTTTTTATAGCCTTACTGCTGAGTGCAATAAAGATTTATAAAACGTTGAGGAGTAAATAAACAGATAGGGTTACTTTCGTTTTTTTAATTACACAGACGAATGGAATTGATGAAAGCAGCTATCGAGCAATTATTTACAGATTACAAACACCAGCCAATTACCCGTTTAGAACTATTACCTCAAAGTGGAAGCGACAGACAATACTACCGGATTCATACACAAGAGGCTTCTTTCATCGCTACTTACAACCTAAACATCGCTGAGAACAATGCCTTTGTTCAATTTACAAATCACTTTAAAGCAGCTGGTTTACCAGTGCCTACTGTTTTTTGCATTAATGAAGAACAGACCATCTACATTCAGGAAGACAAAGGAAAAGAGAGTTTGCTGGACAAAATAGAACAGCATGGAAAGGACGAATATGTATATGAACTGTACAAAAAGAGCCTTCATCAGCTGGCCCGAATACAAATACTGGGCGATAAAGAGTTTGATTACAACTGGTGTCTGACTGCTAAAGCATTTGGCAAACAAGCGATCATCAACGACCTACTTTACTTCAAATACTACTTTCTGGATACCCTCCGCATTCCTTATGACAAACAAGGTTTATTGGATGACTTTGAGACATTAAGCATTTACCTATCACAGACGGGACAGCAATATTTTATGTTCCGCGACTTTCAAAGCAGGAACATATTGGTTGAAAAAGATGAAGTTTCATTCATCGATTATCAGGGCGGGATGAAGGGTGCTTTGCAATATGATGTGGCGAGTTTGCTCTGGCAAGCGAAAGCTGAACTAAGTGAAACCTGGAAGGACAACCTCTTAGATTATTACATTTCTGAAGTTAAGACGCTGTTGGACAAAGAGATTGACAAGGTTGAATTTGTAAATCAATACAATGGGTATGTATTAATTAGATTGTTGCAAGTACTTGGTGCCTATGGTTTCAGGGGATTGTTCGAACGAAAGGCGCATTTTCTTACCAGTATTCCACTTGCCTTAAAGAATGTTCAATTCTTTGTAGTAAATAAACAAATAGGTGTAGAGATGCACGTTTTTAATGAATTATTACAAAAGATTACAAGTGAGGAGATTATAAAACGCTTCACCCCAATACAAGCAAATGAAAATACACCACTAGTAATTATAATTAACAGTTTTAGTTATCGAAAAGGCATTCCAGTTTGCGACAATGAATCGGGTGGTGGATATGTATTTGACATGCGAGGCATCTTAAACCCTGGTCGTTTTGATGATTATAAGAAGTTAAGTGGTAAGGATAAACCAGTACAGGATTTCTTAGAGCAAAGAACTAAGATGAATGCATTTTTAAATAGTGTGTGGGATTTGATTGACATCTCAGTAGAGAATTACTTGGAGCGCGACTTCGAGCATTTATCCATCAACTTCGGTTGTACAGGTGGTCAGCACAGAAGTGTATTTGCTGCCGAACAGACTGCCAGACACTTGCGCAATAAATACAAAGTAAAAGTAGTTTTAACGCATACGAATGAAGCAAATTGGGTGAGGTAAATGTTAACCGTTTACCGATAAACCGTTTACCGACCGTTGACGGCACATCGGTTAACAGTATCCAAAACAATTAATTTATGAAAGCACTTCTATTAGCAGCAGGATTAGGAACTAGGTTGCAACCTTTTACACTACACCATCCAAAAGCATTGGCAATGGTAAATGGTAAAACGCTTTTGCAAAGAAACATAGAATACTTACAAGGGCATGGCATAAAGGAGGTGATTGTAAACGTGCACCATTTTGCAGATCAAATAATTGATGCTGTAAATGAAAAAAAGGGTTGGGGGAGTACTATTACCATTTCAGATGAAACAGATGCGGTATTGGAAACAGGTGGAGGTTTGAAGAAAGCCGCTTGGTACTTTGAAGGAGAAGAAAACTTTGTGGTGATGAATGTAGATATGTTGACCGATATGCCTTTATCTCAAATGATACAACAACACCAAATCAAGAATCCATTGGCTACACTAGCCATAACAGATAGAGTGAGTAGCCGCTATTTTTTATTTACTACGGATAACCGTCTCTGTGGTTGGAGAAATACGGCAACAATGGAGGAAAAAGGAGCAGTGCTTGGTTATACTACAATACAGAAACAGACATTGCAGCAAAAAGCTTTTAGTGGCATTCACGTAATCAATACTCAAATCTTCAACCACATACAGCAAGAAGGAAAATTTTCTTTAGTAGATGTATATATGAGTCTTTGCGCGGAGAATACTATTGAAGGATTTAATCATTCGGATAGTTTATTAATTGATGTTGGGAAGCCTGAAAGTATCCTGAAAGCAGAAACAATATTTAGATAAAGATTCACTGATAGATACCATAAATAAAAAAGCCTTCGAATAATTCGAAGGCTTTTTTATTTAATCTATTTAGAAATACTATCCTAGTTTTTCTACTTGTACATAGTTTAATTCTACTGGCGTACTTCTTCCAAATATCTTTACTGATACTTTCAATTTCTTCTTTTCGTCATTAACTTCTTCGATAACACCGTTGAAATCGTTGAAAGGGCCTTCGATAATCTTGATAGTTTCACCAATAATGAATGGTTCACTGATGCTAACCCCTTGATCATTCATTTCATCAACTTTACCCAACATCTTGTTTACTTCACTCTTTCTTAAAGATACAATCGTACCCTTACTTCCTTTACCATCGGTTAGAAAGTGCATTACGTTGGTAACATTACTGATGCTTTGAACTAAATCGTCTTGGAGTTTTCCTTCAAATACTTCTAAAAAGATATACCCTGGATAAAGGTTCTTTTCACGCATTTGCTTTTTACCATTCTGAACTTTATATACTTTTTCAGTAGGAAGAAATACTTGTTTTACAATATTAGTCCAACCATTACGGCTGATATCCTTATCCAAATATTCTTTTATGCTCCTCTCCTTTCCACTTACCACCCTCAAAGCATAGTATCTGGTATTATCTGCTGGAGTTTCAACAACTTCTTTGTTAACCGCTACTTCTTCCATAATTTTTACTTAAATAATGAGTAAATTAGCTTCAACAATTGGTTGCTACTAAAATCCATAATCCAAACAACACCTGTTATCAACACAGTTGCTACCAAAACAATCAAGGTGCTTTGTTGCAGCTGTAACCAAGTAGGCCAAGTAACTCTTTCGGTAAGCTCTTGGTAACTATCTTTAAAATATGCTGAAATCTTGTTCATAAAACCAATTTAAAGCTATTTGAGTGTCTAATTTAAGCTTTTTGAATTCTAAAATTAGTTTGCACGGGCACTAGGATTCGAACCCAGATCAAAGGTTTTGGAGACCCGTATGCTACCATTGCACCATGCCCGTTTAAAAAAAGTAGCTAATTAACATAATGCTAATTAGCTACTCTATAGAAAAGAAATTATTAATTACTTAGTAAATTCTTATTTTATTATTTCAGTAACTTGACCAGCACCTACTGTACGTCCACCTTCACGAATCGCGAATTTAAGACCTTTTTCCATAGCGATAGGTTGAATCAACTTAACAGACAATGAAACGTTATCACCTGGCATAACCATTTCAGTACCTTCATTAAGAGTAACTTCACCAGTTACGTCTGTAGTACGGAAATAGAATTGAGGACGGTATTTGTTAAAGAATGGAGTATGACGACCACCTTCATCTTTTGAAAGTACGTAAACTTCACCTTTAAATTCAGTGTGTGGAGTGATAGATTTAGGCTTGCAAATAACCATACCACGACGGATTTGGCTCTTTTCAATACCACGCAACAACAAACCAGCGTTGTCACCTGCTTGACCTTCATCCAACAATTTCTTAAACATTTCAACACCTGTTACAGTAGAAGTCAAAGCAGTTTCCATCAAACCAACGATTTCTACAGCTTCACCAACTTTGATGATACCACGCTCGATACGACCAGTAGCAACTGTACCACGACCAGTGATAGAGAACACGTCCTCAACACTCATCAAGAAAGGCAAATCAACTGGACGAGGAGGCAATGGAATGTAGCTATCTACAGCAGCCATCAATTCTTCGATTTTAGCAACCCACTTTGGATCTTCTGCCATAGCACCAGTTGCAGAACCTTGTATGATTGGTGTATTGTCGCCATCGAAACCATTCTTAGTCAACAATTCACGAATTTCCATTTCAACCAATTCCAACAATTCAGGATCATCAACAAGGTCAACCTTGTTCATGAAAACCACCATGCTAGGAACACCTACCTGACGGGCCAACAAGATATGCTCTCTAGTTTGAGGCATAGGACCATCTGTAGAAGCAACAACCAGTATAGCACCATCCATTTGAGCAGCACCAGTAATCATGTTTTTCACATAGTCAGCGTGACCAGGACAGTCAACGTGTGCATAGTGACGATTAGCAGTTTGATACTCAACGTGGGCAGTATTGATAGTGATACCTCTTTCTCTTTCTTCAGGAGCACCATCGATTTCATCATATTTCTTTGCGATGTTACCCATCCCTTTTTTAGAAAGGATCATTGTGATAGCAGCAGTCAAAGTAGTTTTACCATGATCCACGTGTCCAATTGTACCAATGTTTACGTGGGGTTTATCCCGTTGGAAGCTTTCTTTTGCCATTTTATTTGTTTTTTTAAATTTATTTTTAATTGCCTATCTGAAAGAATGCCTTACAGATAATATCTTTATTGTATGCTTGAAATCCTGTGAGCCGTTAGTGAGAATCGAACTCACGACCTCTTCCCTACCAAGGAAGTGCTCTACCCCTGAGCTACAACGGCTAGTAGACCGTTTACAGGCGATAGTGCAACACAAGTGGGAATTAAATCCCACTTGTTGCTGCTGCTTTGAGCGAGAGACCAGGCTCGAACTGGCCACCTGAAGCTTGGAAGGCTACCGCTCTACCAAATGAGCTACTCTCGCAATAATACCTTTACCTTACACTAACAATGTTTTTTTACAAACATCGATTTAATACAAAGAACTTTCTCGAACAATCTCACTTTAAAAGATTAAAGTGGGCAGAGTAGGGTTCGAACCTACGTACTCGTGAGAGAACAGATTTACAGTCTGTCGCCTTTAACCACTCGGCCATCTACCCTAAAACACTGAGCCGAAAACTGGAGTCGAACCAGCGACCTACTGATTACAAATCAGTTGCTCTACCAACTGAGCTATTTCGGCAAACTTTTACTTTCTATAAAGACCTACCCTGTTTTGGGGATTGCAAATGTAGTAGAAAATTTTACTTGACAAAGATTTATAAAAAATATTTTTTCTTATTTCCTTTCAAACTACCTCTTACCTGCAAAAACAAGTGTAAAAAAAGAGGGGAATAGCACCTACTGCTATCCCCCCTCTTTTTTCTAATTTAGTGATTACTAAAGATATTTGTCGCCTTTTACACGTTTTACTTCGGCTACATATTCTTTGATTGCTTGCTCTTTTTCTTTCTTGCAAATCAATAAAGCGTCTGGTGTGTCGATTACAATAAAGTCATCCAACCCTTGCAAAACCAACAATTTGTCTTTAGGAGCGCTCACCATACATTTTGATGCATCTATGATTACTACATTTTCACTGGCAACTGCGTTACCCAAAGAATCTTTCTCCAGATTGTCATAAGCACTTGTCCAAGTTCCCAAGTCTGTCCAACCAAAAGAAGAAGGTATCACATAAACATTTTCTGCCTTTTCCATCAGCGCAACGTCTACTGCTACATTCTTACAAAGTGGATAAATACGATCTATCGCCTCCTTCTCGTTAGGGGTGTTAAGGTTATGTTTTTCAGCATCAAACAATTCAAATGTATCCAGATCATATTTCTCAAAACCATCTACCACATCCTTTGCTTTCCAGATGAATATGCCCCCATTCCATAAGAAATCACCGCTTTCCAAAAACTTCTTTGCAATTTCCAGATTGGGTTTCTCTGTAAAAGTTTTTACACGATAAATACCATCACCTGCATCATCATTTTGGTCATATTGAATATACCCATATCCTGTATTTGGATACGTTGGTTCTATACCCAATGTAACAAATGCCGTGTTTTTGCTTACAAAGTCCAATGCTTTTTTAGCAATGCTAATGAAAGTATCCTGATCGGCAATCATGTGATCACTAGGTGCAACGATGAGGCTAGCATTTGGATTCTTTTGCAATAATTTAAATGCAATGTAAGCAACACATGGAGCGGTATTCTTACGGCTAGGCTCTGCAATAATGTTTTCTACCGGAATCTCTGGCAACTGTTCTGCACAAATATGACTGTACTCTGCAGCTGTGACTACATAAATATTTTCTTTTGGAACAAATTCGGCAAAGCGTTCGTAAGTCCACTGAATAAGGCTTTTACCTGTATTTAGGATATCCAAAAACTGTTTCGGATAGCCTGTACGGCTTTGAGGCCAGAAACGACTACCGATTCCTCCAGCCATAATTGCTACGTAATAATTGGGATTATTCATTTTTTAAAATTGAAATATTAATTAATTCAGAAGCCAAATGTAAGTGGTTAATTCATGTGGCAAAATGTCTTTTGTTGTGACGGTACATTTAAGATGATTTTTAGATACAATATACTGATTACTAGTTGCTGGTCACAGATTGCAAGTATCAAAAATCTGAATCCAAAATTTCTAACTAATCCCCTCTTTTATTAACTCATGTAAATGTAAAATTCCAATGTATTGTTCATTTTCGGCTACTATCAACTGACTGATGTCGTATAAAGCAAATATCTCCAATGCATCCACCGCCATGATAAAAGGCTCTATTGTTTTTGGGTTACGCGTCAATATGTCTTCTGCGGTTATGTTTTTGATATTGTCGCTGCGCTCTAACATCCGGCGTAAATCTCCATCGGTAATAATCCCGAGTACTTTATTTCCATTATCTACTACGGCTGTCACACCCAATCTTTTCTCAGTTATTTCTACAATTACTTCTTTCAAAGTGGCAGTGGGTAATACTTTTGGCGCAATGGAATCAGAAACTATATCTTTTACTTTCAAATAAAGTCTTTTACCAAGATTGCCACCGGGATGATAACGTGCAAAGTCTTCATTGCCAAATCCTTTCAGTTCCATCAAACAGACTGCAATAGCATCTCCCATTACCATTTGGGCTGTTGTACTGCTAGTAGGTGCGAGGTTGTTGGGACAAGCCTCTTTACTCACAGTCGTATTGATAACCAAATTTGCCTGTTGTGCCAAAAAACTATCCGTATTGCCAACAATAGCGATAAGAAGGTTATTAAAATTTTTTATTAATGGAACAACGGCTTTTATCTCAGGGCTCTCGCCACTTTTGCTCAATATCAATACAATGTCCCCCTCTTGTACCATGCCCAAGTCTCCATGGATAGCGTCTGCAGCATGCATAAACAAAGAAGGGGTTCCAGTAGAGTTTAGTGTGGCAACTATTTTTTGGGCAACGATGGCACTCTTGCCGATACCACTTATTACTACCCTGCCTTTGCATTCGTTAATGGCTGTTACAGCTTTCTCGAAGCTTTCGTCAATAAAATTTTCCAAGCCGGCAATCGCGGCAGCTTCCAATGCAATCGTGTGATGTGCAATTTGTGAAATAGATACATTCATTGTGCAGCAAAGTTATGTTTTGACGATATAGGATTAGTATTATAGAAGAAAAGTTTATTTGTTTCCAGATACAACAATAAGCCCTAAAAAACTTTTGCTGTTTTAAAAATGCCAACCTCAATACAATAAGCTCTTCCGGGTTTGTTGCTAATTGTTTGCTAAAGAAGAAATTGATAATTAAACAAAATGATTCCTTCAAAAAAGATTAAACTTTCGCGTTACACGAAAAAATAATAAATTAGCAACGAAAAAAAGTTTGTAATGATTAACTTCGTCACCCTCTTAAAATCAACGTGGTTGTTTTTAAATAGAATTTATTGATAACACAAACGTTGTAAATGCTTTTTGAAACGCATTTTTAACTATCTAAAAATACCCCCGGTTTATCGGGAAAAAATATTATGGGAATACATATAATGTCAACGAACAAAAGAAAGCCTCAAGCAAGTGCTGCATCAAAAAAAGTACGGGTTTCGCCAAAAAAAATTGCGGATGAGGATATTGTAATAAAAGAATTGACCAATGATGATGGAAGTAAACCTGACATTTATGCCGGGTTGAAAAAATATTTTGGGTTCACAGAATTTAAGGGGACTCAGGAAAAAAGCATCATCAGCTTGTTAGAAGGTCACGATACGTTTGTGATTATGCCAACCGGAGGAGGGAAAAGTCTTTGCTATCAATTACCCGCTTTGTTGTTACCTGGTTGTTGCATCATTGTTTCGCCTTTGATTGCTTTGATGAAGAATCAGGTAGATTTAGTAAGAGGATACAGTGAACAGGATAATATAGCCCACTTTCTTAACTCTTCTCTCAACAAAACCCAGATTAATGCAGTAAAAGAAGACTTAACTTCCGGCAAAACAAAATTGCTTTACGTAGCGCCAGAAACATTAACCAAACAAGAAAACCTAGACTTCTTCAGTGATATAGAAATTTCCTTTTTTGCAGTAGATGAAGCACACTGTATCAGTGAGTGGGGGCACGATTTCAGACCAGAATATCGTAGGCTTAGGGAAATGATGGACATCATCAACTCAAAAATCCCTGTTATTGCCCTTACCGCAACAGCGACTCCCAAGGTGCAAAGTGATATTGAAAAGAACCTAGGATTACGAAAGCCAAATGTTTACATTTCTTCCTTCAACAGAACCAATCTTTATTATGAGATTCAACCGAAGCTTCAAAAAGAGCAGACAATAAAAAGTATTGTACGTTTTATCTCTCAGCATAAAGGGAAGAGTGGGATTATCTACACACTGAATAGAAAAACTACCGAGGAACTTGCCGAAGTTCTAATGGCCAATAACATAAAAGCTGTTGCCTATCACGCTGGCTTGGATCAAAAGCTTAGAGCCGACAGACAAGATCAGTTTTTGAATGAAGATGTACATGTAATAGTAGCGACTATTGCCTTTGGAATGGGTATTGACAAACCAGATATTCGTTTTGTGATACATTATAATATACCTAAGTCCATAGAAAACTATTACCAAGAAACTGGTCGTGCTGGCCGTGATGGTCTGGAAGGACTTTGCGTATTATATTATTCTCATAAAGATGTTGCCAAACTGGAACATCTTATGCGGGACAAACCTTTGAGCGAACGAGAAGTAGGTGCGCAACTGATTGATGAAACTGTTGCCTATGCCGAAAGTAGCGTTTGCCGCAGGAAAGTATTATTGCACTATTTTGGAGAAGATTGGGGCGACCAAAACTGTGGCAACTGCGATAATTGTAAGCATCCTAAAGAAAAGGTTGAGGCAAAAGACGAAGTAGTTAAAGTAATTAAAGTTATACAAGTACTAGACGAACGTTTCCCTACTCCTTACACCGTTGATATTATAATGGGCAAACTTACCCCACAAGTATTGATGTACCGTCATGAAAGCAGACCCGTTTTTGGAATTGGCAAGGACAAAGAAAGCCACTTCTGGAATAGCCTTATCAGGCAAATGCTGCTTGAAAATTTGATTCAGAAAGATATTGAAGAATATGGTCTGCTTAAACTGACTGAAGAAGGACTTAAATTCTTAGAAAATCCAACTTCATTCAGGATTGTAATGAACAACATCTTTGAAGAAGGGGATGGCTTTGACGACGATGATACCAGCAATGAAGTTTCTGCACAACAAGGTGCTTCTACCGATGAGTATTTGTTTGAAATTCTGAAAGAACTTCGTCAGAAAGAAGCTAAGAAGCTGAAACTTCCTCCATTTGTAATCTTCCTGGAAAATTCTTTGCAGGATATGTGTAACATTTTCCCAACCACCCTTGCCGAACTGGAGAAGTGCCAGGGTGTGAGTAAAGGAAAGGCGTTGAAATATGGTAGACCTTTTGTGGATTTGATTGGTAAATATGTAGAGGAAAATAATATTGAAAAGCCCGATGATTTCGTAATGAAAACGGTGGCAAACAAATCGAGCAACAAAATTTATATCATTCAGAATATCGACAAAAAGATTCCATTAGAAACGATTGCAAAAAACAAGGGACTTAAATTGCCTCAGTTACTGGAAGAAATGGAAACCATAGCAGCTAGTGGTACCAAGTTGAACCTTGATTATGCAATAGACGATTGGTTGGACGAATACGATCAGGAAGATATTATTGAATACTTTAAAAATTGTGAGACTTCTTCTCTTGAGATTGCACAAAAGGAATTAAGCGATAATGATTACACATGGGAACAGTTGAAGATTATGCGTATTAAGTTCCTCAGTGTGTACGGTAACTAAATAGTTTTGATATTATTTAATTTAAGTTACTAGTTATAATATAAGTGAGCATAATAAAGAGTTGGTTTGTATGGTAACATTCGAAACTCTTTATTATGCTCACTTTTTTGTAACCAAAAATTTAAACTGTTTATAGATTGCTCACCCAAAGTAGCATTCAGTTGGTTAGATAATTATTTGCAAACCCTTTCTCACTTCTCCTCCTTGGACGAGGTAGGAGGAGGTCTTTTTTGCAATAGTAAAGCAAATTGTATCTATTCAAACTCTTTAGGAACGTCTAGCCCATTAAAGAGTCATAATAAGTTTTAGGCATTCAGGGGTTAGTTGGAAGGGAAATAGTTGCAGCAATTTATTATCATTGATTGAACCCTATTCTCTGCCTGTCATCCCATTTTCTTTGAGCGGCTTTTTCATCCAATAGGTTTTCAATTGCATCATAAATTTGGTTCAGTTGGGTATCGTGTTCACCCATACGTTCTTTTATTTCCCTCAATTGTTCCCTCATATCAGTCTGTTGCAGCAACACTTTACGTACTTCTATGAAGGCCCGCATGATAGCAATATTGGTGTTTATTGCTTTATCGCTGTTCAATATACCACTAAGCATTGCTACACCTTGTTCGGTAAAAGCGTAGGGTAGATATTTGCCCGTACGATTTTTGGGTAATACCAAAACTTCGGGTTGTGATGTTGGATTGTTATTTTTTTCCATCATCACAATTTGTGATGATAGCGTTTGCCATTCAAAAACAGTAAGTTGAAACATAAAATCTTCGGGAAATCTTTTAATATTACGCTTCACGGCTTGGTTCAACACCCTTGTTTCTACTTCATAGAGTGCTGCCAAATCAAAATCCAGCATTACTCTTTCGCCGCGTATGGTGTATATTCTGTTTTGAATAGATTGTATTATTTGCATTTTTGCTATTTATACAAATATACCTTTTGTAGAGAGTGAAGGGTTTTATATTAATTTCTAGTAACTGCTACAAATAGGACAGTAGTCCTGATGTAGTTATCAATTTTCGAAGACTCCTGAACTAGATGGGTTCTTTAAGGTTTTCTCATTTGTGTCAATTAAAACCGAAAGGGCTACTTTTGTAAGTACATAAACAAAAAACAATGAAAGTATTGGTTGATATTCCAGATAATAAAGTGCCATTTGGGTTGGAAGTGCTTCGCAGTCTTTCTTTTGTAAAGGGGGTAAAAC
>Ga0007818_1000167_pt1 | contig 19882 bp, 18 predicted proteins | sample CryBogCBE08Jun09_FD_71221 | JGI IMG/M metagenome (GOLD analysis project Ga0007818, IMG submission 71221) | Freshwater microbial communities from Crystal Bog, Wisconsin, USA - CBE08Jun09 | ecosystem: Environmental > Aquatic > Freshwater > Lake | place: Crystal Bog, Wisconsin, USA | collected...
GTTAACGAATTGTGGCCAGAAAATGTCGGAAGATTCTGGAATCTGATTTGTTGTTGGTTGGAAGTTTGCACCGATTCCGCAGCGCTTCTTCGTCGTTGGATCAATATTCTTACATGCATCGGTCGGGGTGTTCTTATTAATCTCAGTAAAGACCACCTTGCCATTTGCATCAGTGTTGATCTCACTTGGCGTGTTCGCCCACTTACAGTGAATATTTCCACCGCAGTATGCACTTTGTGCAACCATGCTGATTGGATAGTCAGCGATTGGTGCGCCCCAAATATCGGTAACTGTGTAAGGAAGTTTGATTGTTGATCCTACTGGATAGGTTTTGATGAAGACATGGGAACGTTCTCCTACCCAACTGTTCTTAAACTCTGACCAATCCCAATAGACATCGCGTGCTGAATCGGTGAGATCCAATTTGATGATGGGATAGTAGCCAGGCTTCTCCCACTGAATGATGAGTGGTCCGCCAAGGTCAGCATTCTTATTCTTCGCATAGAGCGGACAGGAAGTTTTGTTGTTGATGTAATCGCAATCCGCGATTCCAACTCGAAGATAGCTATCTGCTTGGACGCCATTCACGGTGTACGTAACATTTGCTGCACCGGTTGAATCGGTGGTCACGATCTTATTTGCCGCTTGAATATCGTCACTAAAGGTAAATTTCTGCCCCGCATTATCCGCAACAAACTGAATCTGCTTATTTGCTTCTGCCGCTCCGCCCTTATACTGGACAGTTACCTGCGTGACATCCATGCGGACCCATACCAGCGGATGTTGGGTTGAATCGTTGGTCTGTAACACTCCCTTGGCATCGAAGATGTTGCGGCTCTGCTCAACAATCCCATCGCCGGTCTTTGCATACAGCGCACTCCAACTAATGTTGCTTACAAAGCTCGAATCTGCCTTTGCCGCACTACTTAGAAGCCCTGTGGCTACTAGTGCCATACCTACGCATCCGATGAGGAATCTTGATGCAGATTTCATGTATTTCTCCCTGTGGCGAGCTGATTAGTTGTAGGAAACTTTGCCTTGACCATTGACCGATGAATAGTGAATCCACTGAACATTCATCGTCGTTGTATCAACCGTTGGATCGATATCTCCACCGAGGTTTCCACCCATGGCGAGATTAAGAATCATGTAGAACTTGTTGTTAAATGGCCATGCGCTCGGAGCAACATCACTTGCGCTCTGCGAGAAGTAGACCTTTCCATCAAGTAGCCAAGAAATTTTATTTGGCAACCAGAGAATTCCGTATGTGTGATATCCAGCCGAGACATCATCTTTGGCATATGTCGTGTACGTCTTTGCGGCGCCGCCGGAGTATCCCGGTCCGTGAATCGTGCCGAAGACGCTCAATGGATTATTTCCCTGTGTTTCGACGATATCAATCTCGCCGCAGTTTGGCCACGCAGTCTTCTTCAACAAGCTATCGCCCAATAACCAGAGCGCTGGCCAGGTTCCGCCACCAGGGGCCATCTTCATGCGAGCCTCAATCAGTCCGTATTGGAAGGAGACCTTCTTGCTCGTATCAATCTTGCCGCTGTACCAGTCGCAAGGACCGTAGTAGCAGAGCGGTTGATCGGTTGCACTTGGCCGAGAAGCGGTGATTGCCAATCCGGTAGCTGCAGATCCTGTCTGAGAAATCGCATCTTTTGTATATAACTCTCGCTCGCCATTTCCCCAGCCAGGCAAATTCTGGGCCGAGCCATCGCCAAGGACGACATTCCAATATTTTGAGTTCGGGAGCGAACCGGCCGCACCCTTGAAACTCTCCGACCAGAGCAGCTTTGTCTTCACAGCAGATGCGGCAGAGGAGTGCTGCGTAGATGAAAGCAGGCCAAGGACTGTGGCCAAGGCGATCATCCCGGCGCTACTTTTTTTCACGAATTCTCCTCTTGCTATTTTCTAGATGTGCAGTTTTAATTATCCATGAAACCGCTTTCACGAATAACCCTACTAGGGGGCGAGAGGCGCGTCAACGACTAATTTCGAAGGGCTTGAGCCAATGAAGACAGCAAAGCTGGGGAAAATCTGGGCAGCAGGAGTCGCACTTTTCTCAATCGTAGGAGGCGTGCTAGCTCCAAGTAGCCATGCCGCTGCCTCGACCACCATCTCGATCTGGACATATGGAAACGTCATTGATCCAGCCCTCGTCGCGCAGTACCAAAAGCTGCACCCAACTATCAAGATTGTGGCGAAGAAGAGCGATCTCGATGGAAATGCCCAGGCGCTGCGTTACGCACTCCCTTCATCGGCAGTTCCAGATATCGCTGCTATCGAAATCTCGTACATGGGCGAGTTCCGTAACTACACCCAGTACCTCACAGATCTCAGCACACTCACACCTAGCGCCTCGGACTTGAAGGCCCAGTACCTTCCTTGGCGTTGGAACGATATGGTCGCTGATAGCGGACAGGTCCTCGGCATCCCAACAGATGTCGGTGGATTAGCAGTCGCCTATCGCGTCGATCTCTTCAAGAAGGCCGGTCTGCCAACAGATCCAACCGCCGTATCCGCCCTCTGGCCTACATGGGATAAGTTCATTGCAACTGGTAAGCAATATGTTGCGAAAGAAAAGGGCAAGGCATTTATCGATATTGCTCAGACCATTTACACCGCAGTTGTAAACCAGGGTGCACAGAAGTACTACGACGCATCTGGCAACCTCGTCTATGCAAATAATCCAAATATTCAAGCGGCATTTAATTACACCGCGGCTGCAAGCCAAGCAAACCTAGGAACAAACGTTGCTCAATACTCACCTGACTGGAACGTCGGATTGAACAAGGGCCTCTACGCAACTGTTCTCGCTCCAGCCTGGATGTTGCAGTACATCAAGCAGTATGCGCCGAAGACTTCAGGTCTGTGGAATATCGCGACGCTTCCTGGCAGCGCAGGTAACCAAGGCGGTAGCGCCCTCACAATTCCAACGCACGCAGCACATGCACAAGAGGCGTGGGACTTTATCCGTTGGTACACCTCGGCTGCGCAGCAGAAGTACGAATTCGTCCATAACCTCACCTTCCCAACTGTCACATCGCTCTACTCTGATCCAGCAGTTGGCGGCCTCAAGGACCCATTCTTCAACAATGCACCGATTGGCAAGATCTACTCTTCAAGCGTTAATTCAGTGCAGCCATTCGTTCTCGGCAAGAAAGATCGCCTCATCGATAGCACCATCGGACAGGCGCTCTCACGCGTTCAGCTTGGCAAGCAGTTGCCACAAGCCGCGTGGACTCAGGCACTGAGCGATATCCACCGAGCGATTAATTAGTAGATAACGCGACGTAGATGGCTTTACTTAAAAGAGAGAAATCCAAGGTAGCCCCGAAGAACAAGGGTGATCGTTGGGGGCTGGCATACGTCTCCCCCTTCTTCATCATCTTTGGTGTCTTCGGGCTACTGCCAATCCTCTTTACCGTCTACGTCTCGTTCTTCCATTGGGATCCTCTGGCCGGACATAACTTCATCGGGCTAGATAATTTTCGTAATCTCTTTACCGATCCTTATTTCTACCGCGCTGTGCGTAATACGTTCTCAATCTTTCTCTTCTCATTCGTTCCACAAACAATTCTTGCTCTGCTGCTCGCAAACTTTCTCGCGAACCCACATCTCAAGTTCAAAGTTTTCTGGCGCACAATTCTTCTTGTCCCCTGGGTAACATCCATTCTCTCCGTTGCCATCATCTTCTCTGAACTCTTTGGTCAGAACTATGGAATGGTTAACGTTGCGATGCATTACCTTGGGCTTTCGCATATCGGAATCCATAATGTGAACTGGGTTGGTCAGACCATTCCAAGTCATATCGCAATTGCCTCCATGATTGTCTATCGCAATTTGGGTTACGCGAGTTTGATCTATCTCGCTTCCATGCTTGCAATCCCACGCGATCTCTATGAATCAGCTTCACTGGATGGCGCCTCAAAGTTGCAGCAGTTCCGCTATGTGACAATTCCACAGCTCAAGAACACCCTCACCTTTATGCTCATCGTCGGCACCATCGGCGGCTTGCAGACCTTCCTTGAGCCACTTACCTATGGTGGAGTTCAGGGCGGAGATAGTCGCCAATTCTCAACCTTGGCGCTCTACCTGTATGAGCAGATCATCATTAACAACAAGCTCGGGTATGCCGCAGCCATCGGTGTCGCAATCACCCTCATCACAATCATGATTTCCGGCGTCAACTTCCTTGTTACCCGCAGAATCTCGGGAAGTGAGGCCTAATATGCGCAATCTCCTCGAGTGGTTCACCGGCTCAAACGCCTCCGACCCAACGAAAAAGCGGCGCAAGGTCTCCCGAACCGCCTATATCGCCCTCATTGTCTTTACCTTCTTATCTATATTTCCGCTCTATTGGCTCTTTGTCGTCGCCTCCAACAGCAACGCCGAGATCTCCAAGATTCCGCCATCTCTCGTCCCTGGCCCTAACTTCTTCAAGGAGCTCAAGGCGGTCTATGCGGCAGTTCCACTGACAAATGCGCTCGTAAACACCGCACTCATCGCCCTCATTGTGGCCGCAGCGCAAGTCTTCTTCTGCACAATGGCTGGCTTCGCCTATGCCAAGCTCGCCTTCCCTGGCAAGAAGGTCTCACTGGTGGTCATTATTGGAACAATGATGTTGCCATCTCAACTCGGCATCGTCGTCCTTTACATCATGATGGCCGACTTCTTCCACTGGATTAATGACTTTAAAGCGATTGTCATTCCATCCATGATTGGCGCATTCGGTGTCTTCTGGATGCGACAGATTATCGATGCGCAAGTGCCAAACGAGTTGCTCGAAGCGGCAAAGATTGATGGTGGCAAGAACTTCCGCATCTATCGAAGCGTCGTGGTCCCGATCATCGCCCCAAGCGCATTGGTGCTCGGCCTCTTCTCATTCCTTGGCACCTGGAATGACTTCTTGTGGCCAAGCTTGGTATTGAATTCGCCGAAGCGGTTCACCATTCAGGTCGCAGTGAACCAACTCAACGGAACGTACACCGTTGACTATGCACTCAAGATGTGTGGCGCCTTTATGGCGACCCTGCCACTTCTTCTTCTCTTTATCTTTGTTGGACGTCGATTAGTAACCGGAATCATGGATGGAGCGGTCAAGGGATGAATCAGAAATTCATGTGGGGAGCAGCAACTTCTAGCTACCAAATTGAAGGCGCCATCAATGAGGGCAATCGCACGCCAAGCATCTGGGATACCTTCGCAAATACACCCGGCAAGGTGAAGAATGGTGAGACCGGCGAGGTTGCCATCGACCACTACAACCGACTCGAAGAAGATGTGGCCATGATGGTTGAGCTAGGAATCAACTCATACCGCTTCAGTATCGCCTGGCCCCGCCTCTTCCCAACGGCAGATGGCCCAATAGAGCAAGCGGGCGTGGATTTTTACAATAAATTAATCAACCTCTTGGTCGATAACAATATCGAACCTGTTGCAACCTTGTATCACTGGGATCTTCCACAGTACCTTGAAGACTCTGGCGGATGGGCTAACCGTGCAACGGTCTATGCCTTTGAAAAATATGCCAGTGCATGTGCTGAACAATTTGGTGATCGTGTCTCACAATGGATCACGTTGAACGAGCCATGGTGCACAGCGTTCCTCGGTTATTACCTCGGCATTCACGCGCCGGGCAAGAGGAGCGCTGGCCTAGCCGTCGCTGCCGCCCATCACACCGCTCTCGCTCATGGATATGGCACTCGCGCGATCAAGAATGTCTACCCAGGTGCTCGTGTTGGAATCACAGTTAATATGACAACGTTGCACACCGATTCAAATGATGCAGAGACCAAAGCAATCTACGACCTCGTTGATGCAAATCAGAATCGTTGGTGGATTGATGCCCTGACAACTGGACACTATCCAGCAAATCTCGTCGCCGAGTATGGCGAGATGCTGAGTCGCGTAATGAATCCAGGTGATGAGAAGATTCTTAAGACCGATCCCGATTTCCTTGGTGTGAATTACTACTGTGACGGTTTTGTTGGCAAGGCTCGTCCTAGTGATGTCGAGATGGCGATTCATAGCCCATACCCAATTCACCGCGTTGCGAATATGGATCTGCCTGATACCTACTTCTCGTCGCGCACCGATTTCGATTGGCCAGTAACGCCAAATGGTTTCCAGATGTTGCTGGAGCGCATCCATAGAGATTGGCCAACCATTCCAGCCATCTACATCACTGAAAATGGCGCTGCCTTTAACGATGGCCCAGACTCTGACGGCACGGTTAAGGATGATCGACGCGTCGATTACCTCACCAGCCATATCAAGGCAATGAATGCTGCAATTTCAAATGGCGTACCTGTTCGCGGTTACTTCGCCTGGTCGCTCTTCGATAATTATGAGTGGGCAGAGGGCTATTCCAAGCGCTTTGGCATGGTTTACGTGGATTTTGAGACTCAAGAACGGCTACCTAAACTTAGCTTCCATAAGTACAAAGCAATCATCACGGCAAGTGAGCCTTTGTATTCCACGAGCTGATTTAGGATGGTTTCATGAAATACACCATTGAAGAGGTGGCCGCCAAAGCTGGCGTAAGTAAGGCCACGGTCTCTCGGGTGATGAATGGAACGGCCAACGTCTCTGAGGAGACCAAGGCACGCGTTGAAGCGACTATCAAGAAACTCAATTACGAGCCGAACCTTGCCGCACGCAAATTAGCTGGCGGCAGCGGAGGTTCAATCGCCCTCGTTCTGGAAGAGTCGAGTGACCAGTTCTTCTCCAACCCCTTCTGGCAGTTGGTCGTCGATGGCTTTATCTCTTACGCAGCTAGCCACAACCAGCACCCGGTCCTCTTCTTCCATGCCAAGAGCGAACCAGATGCCGATCTAGTCAAAGCGCTGATCCGTGGAAATTACGATGCAATTGCCATCTTCGGCTGGCACCATGATATTAATGTCTTGGAAAAACTCATTCCAAAGCAGATGAGAATCGTCTTCGGTGGCCGCCAGGGTGAATCTTCTCGCTTTACATATGTCGGCGTAGATAACGTAATCGGTGGCGAGATAGCAACTCGCCATCTCATCGATCAGGGATGTCGAAATATCGTCCATATTTCTGGTGATCTCACCGTTGAATCGAGCCGGGAACGTCTTCAGGGTTATCGCAATGCGCATAAGAAGGCAGGACTCAAGGTGCGCGAGCGAAATATCATCGAGGGTGATTACACACTTGAGACGTCACAGAAGGTATTAACTAAGTTCTTAAATAAATTTGATGACCTCGATGGACTCTTCGCAGCAAACGACTTATCAGGCATGGGCGCGCTTGCGACGCTCCATGAATCTGGCTACTCAGTCCCTGATGATGTTCGAGTGATTGGCTTCGACGGAACGGATCTCTCAAAGAAAACTATGCCACCGCTCTCAACCGTTGCCCAGCCATCAGGGATGCTCGGAAGCGAGGTAGCCCGCCAACTCATGCTTCCAATAGGTGAAAAGTTAGTCAATGTCAGCCTTCCGCTCGAACTTATCGTCCGCGAATCATCCCGATAATGAAGGAATATAAGCTCCTTTGGGAGGAGAAATTCCTTCCAACCGCCGATAATTCGCCCAACCCCAATACCTGGAGCTTTGATCTAGCCGACGGAACCGCACAAGGGATTCCTGGTTGGGGAAACCATGAACGTGAATATTACGTTCTCGAGCAGGCATCGGTTGGTGGCGGTCTCACTCTGACCGCAGTGAAGGCCAATCCTGACGGCGCTCCCGTTGCTTACTACGGAAAAGCAGAGTGGCTCAGCAGCAAGATCCACACAGCGGGAAAAGTAACTTTCAAATACGGGCGCTTCGATTTTGAAGCGCAGGCACCGACCGGTGGAGGAAGTTGGCCTGCAATCTGGATGTTGGGTGCGAATATCGCCGAGGTGCAATGGCCTCATTGTGGCGAGATCGATATCTTCGAAGGCGCTGGAAATCGCCCTTATGAAATTCGCGGAACGCTTCACGGCCCTGAGTACTGTGGAAATGACGGAATCACCGGTGCGATTCAGATGCCACAAGAACTTTCTCGTGGATTCCATACTTATTCAATTGAATGGTTACCTGATTCAATTACCTGGTACGTCGATAACGTTGAGTACTTCGCAATTCATCGCAGCCAAGTTGAGAACGTAGGCAAAGTCTGGCCCTTTGACCAGGAGTTCTACCTCATCATCAATTTAGCTATGGGTGGTTGGTTTGCTGGAGATGTTGTGAATGGGTTCGATTCGTGCAATTTCACAGTGGCATCCATTGCTTATTCATCGATTGATGGGGTCGGAGAGTTACATTCCTATAACCCGTCGAAGGTCAGGAAATAGTTGTAACGCCAACAATTTCATATGAAACGTCGCTGACACTAATAGTTACTTGTCCAGAATTTGCGAAGATGATTAGCCATTGTGTAGATGAGCCCGGAGGAAAAACGTTGCCAAGATACATGGTGGAATCCATCAGAGGGATTGCGAAATTTCGCGAATTGAGACCGGTAGTACAGGTTGTGAGTCCGGTAAAAGTCGTTCCAGGTGGGCAATTTGAGAGCTGTGAAATGGATTGCCCGCTTGCACCAGTTACTATCATGTGAAATCTGTGAATTGTGTGTGAGCCAAAATCATTGATATAAAAATAGGATGGGACTCCGGCCGTGACGGTCAAGGTTAGCGGTTGTCCCGTGCTGGGTGCGCCAGAAATTTTATTCGCGTTGAGAAAATTGAGCTCAGTGCTGACGTTGAGATTGCCAGTTGCTCCTGCCTGGTTTTGCGCAAAGACGGGTCTTGAGATCTGGCCATACATTAAAGTGAGCGCAGACATGATTACCAGCGCAACAGGGATGAAGAAATTCCTACGAGATGGATGTGCCATTGGCCACCGTCTCTTCAAAACTCCAGGTAATATTTTGCGTCAATCCTTGAAGCGAACCGGTGGGGAGCATCCCATCTTGGACAAATTCGTTTCCTCCTGGAAGTCGAAATAGAATTTTTAGGTAGATAGTCCTGCCAGGAGTCAAGTTATAGGTGTTGATCCTGAACCGCCCACCCACCGTTGCATATGCCGTTGAAGTAAGATCGTTATAAACCGTCGAGCTGCAATTTCCTGATGATGAATATGGAAGATCGCACTCCTCAACGCTGAGTCGAAGTCCACTGTTCACATCAGTAAGTAATGCTGTTGCAGTCTCGCTAGGAGTACCCACTAAATAGAGCGTGGAGCCCGATAACGACCCACCCAAGGTGATATCAACGAAACGAACTACTCCATCGCCCGCGGCCATATTTACTATCGGTGCAATAAATCCATCCGTAGTTCCGCTATTTAATCCAGTAGTCATGGTGAGTGAGAGAGTGCCCGTCGTAACGGATTGTGGGATTGTGGTTCTGGCCTTTGCTATCAAGGTTGCGTAGACCGAGGATGTGGTGAGCGAAGTGGCTCCGAGCACGGCACACAGGAGGATGGCGCACTTCATGAGAAGTGAGCCAGCCGCCCTTGATGCATACCTGTCCAGATTCCATCGCATAATAAAACTTCACTCCATCAGTCAGTATTGAGTAATAGTCAAAGCCCTCATAGCGCCTTGCGGAGATACGAGGGCGCTCAATCGACTAGGAGACTGTGTTGGTATTTGTGCGAAGAGATTCTGCAAATGCCCAAGTGAGGTTTGTGGTGATGCCTTGGACAGTGCTCGATGTTGGCACACCATTCACGGTTACTTCACTTCCTGCTGGGAGCGAGAGGATTACCTGTAGATGGTTTACTGCACCGATAGTCGTAACGAAATTAGCTCCGCTAAGAGCTGTGGCATTTCCAAGTGCGTTAACTGAGGTTGCGCCTAATACACTGTTCGTTGTACCACTACAGGTACCGGTGCTGCTCCACGCGACAGAACAAACGTTGACAGCGACTTGAAGTCCATTTGCTGGATCTGTCGTCAGGGTTGTTGGGGCTGTTGGCGTGATCTTGAGAGTTGGTAATATGCCGGCAAGGGATGATCCCTGCGTAATATCAACGAATCGAATGACGGAATCCCCTGGGGCCATATTGGCGACGTTAGTAGTAAATCCAGCGGTAATTCCCGTGGTGCTAGCAGGAGCCATCGTTAAGGAGAGGGTTCCTGTCTGGATCTGTTGCGGGGTTGCATTGCTCGCTGTCGCCGTCAGGACCGCGAAGACAGATGAAGAAACTAGTGCTACGCCACCTATGGCGGCTATAAGGACGATGGTAACTTTCGCTGGCATGCTACCAATCGCGCGTGAGAACTTCTTGGGCTGTAATGTCATTTAGTGCGCTCCATATCTCGTGCCTCATCAATAATGATGGTCTCTGGTTTGTAGAAGTGATCGATGATTTCCCGGTACTGCTCTGTGTTTTTCCGCTCTTCTATATATAGTTCTTTGTAAATATCTGCCTTGCTTCTTCCACCTGTTAGCTCTCCGAGTGGCTTTCGGAATAGATAGACGAATAAGAAGAGAACATTGGCCATTACGAGTAACGCAAAAGATGTCTGCCTACCTGACGCGCTACTGAGATAGACCATCAGTCGACCAACCCACCTCACTCGGAAAATTACCCGAGCAGCTTGACCAGAAGGGACAGTCTGGTAAAAATCTGGATCGATACCTTTATTAGCATCGCCCTTTGTGGATATTTGTAACCCGTTCGCCTTCTTTTCAATATTTACAATGCGATGAGAGTAGAGAACGCCAGTAACTTGCTCCCTGAGAACAACGACTTCTCCTACTTTCAGATTTCCTGCTGTGGTAGTCCGAGTGATAAAGAGATCACCTGGATTGGCATACGGCCTCATGCTTCCCGTTAAAATCGGTGAGATTCCATAACCGAAATATCGGGTGAGGATTGTTGGTGCAATCGCAGCAGAAAAAATGGTTATAACAAGTAAGTACTTCGCGTACTTCTTTGTACGACTTTCTCCCACTGTTCTCACATGGCTAACAGTAAAGATGCTTTCTAGCAGAAACCTCGCGTTTTCCCACAATAACTTCACTCGTTGCATCTATTCCGCAATCCAGATTTGTTCGGAAATTTATCTTGTGGCAACCTTGGTTCTGCGCTGATGAGGCGACATTAATATTTCCACCGTTGGCATATCGATCTTGAAGGGGACAGTGACGTCATCATGCAAGAGCACCAGAAGAAAATTCTTGTCGTAGAAGATAATGACGATATTCGATCTCTCGAATCGCGAATTCTTCGAGCGGATGGTTACGAGGTTTTATCAGCTTCAAATCTCGATGATGCATTCACAATATTAAAAGAGCACCATATTGATCTCGTGCTTTTAGATATCGTTCTTGAAGATCAATCCGGGCTCGATATTCTTACCGAGATGCGCATGGGCTCAAACCGAAAGCTGCGCAGAATCCCGGTCATCATGCTGACTTCAAAGTCAACGGTTGAAGATATTGATTATGCTCTCGCTCTTGGTGCAGATTCCTACTTGGTGAAGCCATTCCGTGGACGAGTGCTCACCGAGCGCGTTCACTCCATCCTCGACCAACTCATCAGCGCCTAATTACGCCAGCCTAACTTCGCGTACTTACGCGACGCGCTCCTTCAGATTTAACGCGGACATAAAGGCCTCAACAACCTCTGCCTTGCTCCATGGGGTTGGTGCCTGAGTAATAAAGAAGTCTTCAAGCGCAATATCGGCGAGGTTATCGATATCTGATTCGACAAAGCCAAGGCTTGAGAGCACTGGGAATTGCAACTCTGCCAAAATCTTTCGAACCGCATTGACCGCGCGAGATCCATCCTTTCTTCCATCCTCTGGGACACCCATCGCATCGGCGATCCGCTCCATCTTTGCTGGAACTACCTTCGCCTCACGAGTGAGGGTCTCAACGAGTACGAGTCCGATGGTGAGGCCGTGTGGCACATGCTTCAATCCACCAATCGCTTGGCCGAGTGAATGTTCAGCGGTGCAATCCGAGATATTCATCGTGAGGCCGGCCATCATGGAACCAGCTGCCATACCTGCACGAGCAGATTTATCATTTCCATCTTTAAATGCGGCAACGATCGCCGGGGTCATCATCCGAATCGCTTCATATCCAATTGCATCACCAATTGGCGTACTGCACTTGGCAATGATTCCTGCGATTGCTTGAGCGAGCGCATCAATTCCCGTATTTGCCGTCATTGACGGCGGCATTGAATAGGTGAGTACTGGATCAACAATGGCTACTTGCGCGCGGAGCAGACCATTTGCGATTCCAGCCTTGCGGCCGGCTTCTGGATCTGAGATGACTGAGCCACCCGATACCTCTGAACCAGTTCCAGCAGAGGTTGGCATCGCAATTAACGCAATCTTGGGATCTGGATAGGCAGGCTTCTGGGCTTGAAATTCACGGAAGGTCAATCCAAGTTGTGCACACAGGCGTGCAGCCTTCGCGGTATCGATGACAGATCCACCACCGAGCGCAACAACCGCCTCGGCACCACTTGCGACGAGCGCCTTGGTTGCGTCATCCACCATTGCGATGGTTGGCTCGCCGGCTGGCTTCTCAAATGTCGTGACGGTGATTCCAGGGGCACTCGCCAATTTATCCATACCTGCCTTAGCAGCGGGATTAAATTTCTCAATCCCCTCATCAACCATCAAGAAGACTTTGCTTGCGCCTACCTCTGCGAGAACATCCGGCAAGGTGAGAGCCCGCCCTTCACCAAAGCGGACTTTGACTGGAAGGTGGTTGTTAAATGCTTCGATATTCTCCACGGATGGCTCCTCGGGCGGTTGGGTCTTAAAGGCGTCGCAAGCGTACTACGGGGACCTCACGGTGAGAAGGATTGGGCTTAGAGCCCATTTGCCGCAATGACACCCGAGTACCAGAGCGCTGAGTTTTTGAGGGTCCGCTTCTGGGTCTGGTAATCCACGTGAATGATGCCAAATCGCTTGGAGTAGCCAAGGGACCATTCGAAATTATCCATCAATGACCATTGGTAGTAAGCGATCACATTAACTCCCTCGGCGATTGCATCATGAAGTGCGCTGAGGTGCTTCTGTAGGTAATCGATTCGACGGGTATCAGCCACTACACCATTACCGTCGGGGCCATCGCCGTACGCGACACCGTTCTCCGCAATAGCGAATGGAGGAAGTTGTGCTCCGTACTGCTTGTGCCAACGAATGAGTAGGTTCGATAGCCCGCTCGGCGTGATTGGCCATCCCATATCCGTTAATTCGCCACGAGGCATCGTGTCAATTTGCAAACCAAGTAGCGCCGAATTATCAAAGGCAACCGGGTTTGCCTTATCCGCCAATCCCACTCGAGTATCGAAGTAATAATTGAGTGCGATGAAATCATTTGTGAATTGAGCGATCTCCATATCGCCTGGCGATATCGCACTCTCAAACTCGGAACCAAATTCGGAATGAAGAATCTCTGGATACTTTCCTTCGAAGATTGCGCTCATCCACCAGCGGTTCTGAGCTGCGTCGAGAATCTCTGATGCGCGAGCAAGTTCTGGATTGTTCACATCATCTGCTGGATAGTTCGCCTGATTGAGAACTGGTCCTACCAAGATATCTGGTCGCACCTCTTTGATTCTGCGAGCAGCAACACCATGTGCAACCACCGTGTGATGCGCAACGATAAATGCGGTGCTTCGATCTTTAATGCCAGGAGCATGAACTCCTAAGCCATGTCCGAGCCACGCCACACACCAGGGCTCGTTGATCGTTGCAATCTTCTTGACGCGATCGCCAAAATGTTCGGCGACCGCTGCCACATATTCACCAAAGGCAGTAATGGTCTCGCGATTTCGCCAACCACCTTTATCTTCCAAGGCCTGCGGCAAGTCCCAGTGGTACAGGGTGACGAGCGGCTCAATGCCGGCGGCTAAAAGTCCATCAATCAGGGCGTCATAGAAGGCAAAACCGCGTGGTTCGCGGGTGGAGTCGCCTGCTGGGAAGAGACGTGACCACGAGAATGAGAGGCGGTAGCCCTTCAAGCCGATTCGCTTCATATGCTCAATATCATCGTGCCAACGGTGATAGTGATCGCAGGCTACGTCACCGTTATCACCATTCAGAACATTACCTTCAATTTTGCTGAAGGTATCCCAGATGGATAACCCGCGACCATCTTCCTGCGCTGCGCCTTCAATTTGATAAGCGGCTGTTGCTGCGCCCCAGATAAAACCCGTTGGAAAACTCTTCATGAGTTAAGATTAACTATGAAATCTGAAGTTTGGTGGCGTGACGCCGCGATTTACCAGGTCTATCCGCGCTCCTTCAAAGATTCCAATGGCGATGGCGAGGGAGACCTCCAGGGCGTCATTGAAAAGCTTCCCTACCTGCAATCACTTGGCATCGATGCAATCTGGCTCAGCCCCTTCTATCGCTCGCCTAATAAAGATGGTGGCTACGATGTCGCTGACCCACGCGATGTGGATCCACGATTTGGAACCTTGGCAGATGCGCAAGAGTTAATTGATCAAGCTCACAAGCATGGCATTCGCTTTATCGCCGATATCGTCCCTAACCACTTCTCATCAGAACATGCCTGGTTCAAGGCAGCGGTCGCATCACCTAAGGGTTCGCCAGAGCGATCCCGCTTCCACTTCTACGACGGCCGCGGTGAGGATGGGTCGACACCACCCAATAACTGGAACTCCATCTTCGGCGGTCCGGCCTGGACGCAATTGCCAGATGGCCAGTGGTATCTCCACCTCTTTGACTCATCGCAACCTGATTTAAATTGGGATAACCCAGAAGTCATGGAGGATTTCGAGAAGACCCTTCGCTTCTGGCTCGATCTCGGCGTTGATGGATTCCGCATCGATGTGGCGCATGGCTGTGCGAAGGATGAAATCCTCGTCGACCATTATGACCCTGCCGGGCTGACCAATGCCCTCCGCCTCGATTACCTCGATATGGATAAAGAGACGCGGGCCAAATACCTCTCAAATATCCCATTCTTTGACCGTGAAGGTGTCCACGAGATTTATCGGAAGTGGCGCTCCATCATGGATTCGTACACCGGCGATCGCATGAGCGTTGCCGAGGCCTGGGTCTATCCATCTGAGCGCGGTGCACGTTATGTCCGAAAGGATGAGTTGCACCAGATCTTTAACTTTGACTTCCTCATGATTGAGTGGGATGCCGAAGTTATGAGTGTGGCAATCAAGCGCACTCTCGCTGAACTCAAAGAGGTTGGTGCTCCTGCGACATGGGTGCTCTGTAATCACGACTCGTCTCGCGTTGTCTCACGACTTAGCAGTGCAAAGAAGGCGCGCGCGCTCGCGATGGTGACGCATTCTCTGCCCGGAGGAATCTATATCTACCAAGGTGAAGAGCTTGGACTTCCAAATGCCGATCTCCCTGATGAAGTTCGACAGGATCCAGCATTCTTCCGCTCGGGCGGAAAAGATAAAGGTCGCGATATGTGTCGCGTTCCGATTCCTTGGGAGGCAGACTCTGCCAACTACGGATTTGGTACCGGTAAGCCATGGCTGCCACAACCTGCCGATTGGAAGCCCTACGCTGCTGATTCGCTTACTGGTCTCCTCGATGGCAGCCTCGAGCTCTATCGAAAGAGTCTCGCACTTCGCCACTCGCATCCTGCTCTTGGCGGTGAAGGAGAGATTACCTGGATTGATTCACCACGCGGCACAATGCACTTCACGCGCGAACCTGGTCTTGAGGTAGTTGTTAATGCGACGGATAACGATCTAGAGATTGCAGTAACAGGAACTTCGATCTTGCTCAGCTCCTTTGACGGACCAGAGTTGAGCGATGGGAAGTTGGTCCTTCCATCGCATACGACGGTCTGGTTACAACGCTAAGCGAGCTACAGGAACGGTTTACTTAACCGATCCAGCAAGCAGTCCACGGACAAAGTAGCGCTGGAGCGAGAAGAAGACGACCAGCGGAACAGCGATTGTGACGAAGGCTCCCGCTGTCAGAATCTCCCAGTGCGCGCCCCATTGCCCCACCAAAGAGGCCAATTTCGCATTGATTGGTGAGATATTTTGGGTGCCCGCAGAGAAGGTCAGCGCGACCAGCAGGTCATTCCATACCCAGAGGAATTGGAAGATTCCGAATGCCGCAATAGCTGGCACCGATAGCGGAAGAACGATACGACGGAAGACCATGAAGTGGTTTGCACCATCAACAAATGCGGCCTCCATCAAATCGCGTGGAAGTGATGAGATGAAGTTGTGCAAGAGATAGATAGCAAGTGGCAGCGCAAACATGGTGTGAGGCAACCAGATGCCGGCAAGTTTTCCAGCAATTCCTAATCTCGGAATCAAGGTCAGCGATCCAATATGTGCTCCGCCGGTAAAGAGTTGCAACAAAGGAATGAGCGACATCTGGATTGGCACAATTTGTAGTGCAAAGATAAAGAAGAAGAGAGCATCGCTTCCTCTGAATCGAATCCATGCCAAGCTATATGCAGCCATCGTCGCGATAACGACCGGGAAGATAACTGCGGGAACGGTAATCGCGAGTGAGTTTAAGAAGTAAGGAATAACTCCACCGACGCTACCTGCATCGCCCTTACCAAAGAGCACTGAATCATAATTCGAGAGCGTGAAGTGTGGGCTAGTGAAGATATGCCACCAACCAGTAAGAAAGACATCGCCCTTAGGGCGGAAGGAGGTTACAAAGAGACCAAAGGTTGGAATTGTCCAGAGGATGGTGATAGTCCAGACAACGGTCGCTGCAATCTTGCTCGAGAAGAGTTTGCGGCCAGGAGTATGTTCAGCGACTTTAGTACTCATGAGATTGACCGCTCCCTACGAAGATTGCGTATGTTGTAGACCAAGATAGGCGTCACCAAGATAAAGAGAATGACGGCGAGCGCCGATCCACGTCCGGTATTAAATCTGACGAAGATCTGGGAGTACATCTCATTCGAGATGACGCTGGTACCGAAATTTCCACCGGTCACCGTTCGGACGATATCGAAGAGTTTGAGCGAGGTAACGACCATGGTCGCGAAGACCACGATGAAGGTTCCTCGGACCATTGGGAAGGTAATTCCGCGGAAGAGCTTCCAGCCGGTCGCCCCATCGAGCGCTGAGGCCTCCATGATGTCGTCAGGGACGCCCTTGATGGCGGCCGAGAGGATAACCATGGCAAAACCGGTCTCTACCCAGACGAAGATGACCATCAAAAGGAAGGTGTTGAGCGGCTGGCTCAGGATCCAGTTCGGCGGGGTGAAGCCGAGGGTTCGGGCGATGGCGCTCAGTAAGCCGGTCTGTGGCTGACCCTCAGGGGCGTAGTTATAGACGAACTGCCAGATGATCGAGGCGCCTACGAAGGAGATCGCCATCGGCATAAAGAGAAGTGACTTTGGTAGCGATTCACGCTTCATGCGGTTGAGCATGATGGCGAGAAGGAGACCAAGAGCGGTAGTTGCGAAAGGTGTGACGAGAATCCAGATGAGGGTATTCCAAATAACTTTGTGAATCTCTGGATCTTGAATAATCCATTTGTAATTCTTGAAGCCGACGTACTTCATCGAGTACGCATCTTTAAATGAGAAAAGTATGGTCTTTGCTGCGGGAACGATAAGTCCTACAAGCAGCAGGAGGAGAGCTGGTCCGAGAAAGATGAGTGAGGCGAGTGGGCGAGCTGCGCGGCCATTCACTTTGCCAGCGAGATAAAAAATTGCTCCAAGTACCGCGAAGAAGATTGCGATGGCACCGAGCGTCTGCTCAATCTTCGGCAGATTGTCACTCCAAAATGATGCGTGGTGCACTACCACTCCTCTCTGCTTGACACTGGAATTCTAAAGGTGAATGGCGGGAATTGGAAACCAATTCCCGCCATCCGATTACTAACTTCAGTAACTAATTACGTGAGTTGATCTCGTAATTAGTTAGTTGGCCATGCGGCATCAATTGCAGCAGCTACATCTGCAGTTGACTTACCGGTGAACCAGTTTGTGAGCTCTGTCCACTCAGCACCAGCACCGACAGCTGCTGGCATTGCATCTGAAGCATCGAACACGAATGTTGAGTTCTTGTCAGAGAGGTACTTTGCTGACAATGCATCAAGCTGATTTGTGTAGGTAGATGCTGGGACACCGTTGTTAGCTGAGAGCCATCCGCCACCAGGGCCAGCTGACTTAATGCGCTGGATTGCCCACTGTGGTGAAGATAGGTAGTTCTGAACTTCCTGTGTAGCAGCGTTGCTGTTGAATGCTGCGAAGAACTCTCCGCCGCCTTCTACAGGGGTCTTAACTGCTGGGTTGATGCCTGGGAGGTAGTAAGCCCAAACGTCACCTGTTGGTGAGACCTTTACATTTGCTGGGTACTGAGCAGCATAGAAAGAAGCCTGCTGAAGCATGTTGCACTTGCCTGTTGGGATACCCATTCCAGCATTCTGGAATGTTGTTGTAGCGATAGCGCTAACGTTTCCAACATACTTTGGATTCTTCATCCATGATGCAACCTGGTTGAAAGCAGCGATGATCTGAGGATCAGAGAACTTGACCTTGTGTGAGATCCAGTCTGAATAGACTGAAGCACCTTGGGTACGAAGAACAATCTCTTCGAGCCAGTCTGTTCCAGGCCATCCTGTTGCTGTACCGGAACCGAGTCCGCCACACCATGCGATCTGCTTCTTAGCAGCCATCTTGTCTGAAAGTGCAATCATCTGAGCCCATGTTGTTGGAACGGTGTAACCGTTCTTCTTGAACTGCTTTGGTGAGTACCAGACGAGTGACTTGTTGTTTGCTGAGTTTGGAGCAGCGTAGAAGACACCGTTAACTGTGCCGTAACCCTTCCAACCTGCAGACCAATACTTGTTGACGTTAGCAAGTGTCTGTGCAGGAGCCTTAACTACCTTGCCGGTAGCAACCATTGCCTGCAAAAGACCTGGCTGTGGGATCATTGCGATATCAGGAGCTGTGCCGCCCTGTACGCGAACTGGAAGCTGTGCTTCGAAATCGTTTGAACCATTCCAGTTAACTGTAATTCCTGTGCAATCTTCGAAAGGAATAAGTGCAGCAACATACTTTGAGTTCTCGAGACCGACAACTGAGTTCATAATTTCAACTGTCTTACCAGGTTGCTTTGCATAGTTGCCTACGCCAGCGCACGCTGATGTTGCAGCTGAAGCGGAAGTTGTTGCAACAACTGCTCCGCCGGTAACCATCACTGCTGCTGCGCATAGCGAAGCAAGCAAGCTCTTTGACTTGAGTTTCATCAATTACCTTTCAGAGGGATACTTATTTTTCGACACGCGTCGAAAAGTTCCTGTAATGTATTGCAAAAGTGCAGGCTGGGTCTAGGGGGTAGAGATGAATTTCGCCTTTGTAATGAAATCGTTATAAATGGCCACTCGAGCAGATGTCGCACGCCTGGCTGGGGTCTCAGAGAGCACGGTCAGCTATGCCCTCAACGGTCAGCGCTCGATCAAGGCTGAGACCCGGCAGAGAGTCCTGGCCGCGGTCGAGAAACTTAACTACACCCCCCACTTCGCTGCCGGAGTCCTTGCCGGTGGTAAATCCAACTCGATCGCCCTGATCTTTCCGAGTTATGGCGGCAGCTTCTCAAGCCTCCACCTGGACTATGTCGAGGGAATTATCGCTGGCGCACGTGAGCGGAACTTCCACGTCATTGTCTGGCCCGGCGAAGATACCTCGAGTACCGAGATCTTGCGCTTCCATAAGACTGGTCTTGTCTCGGGCGTAATCCTTATGGAGATCTTGGATGAAGATGAACGGGTCAACTCACTGACCAAGGCTGAGATTCCTTTTGTGATGATTGGACGTACCGCACGACCCGAGAAATTCAAATATGTGGATCGAGACTTCGAAGGATCCGCCCGAATTAGTCTCGAATACCTGCAAGAACTCGGGCACCAGAGGATTGCTGTCTTGACGCATAGCCGTGAGGTCGCTGGCCATCTCGTCTCGGTC
>Ga0007818_1000176_pt1 | contig 19005 bp, 13 predicted proteins | sample CryBogCBE08Jun09_FD_71221 | JGI IMG/M metagenome (GOLD analysis project Ga0007818, IMG submission 71221) | Freshwater microbial communities from Crystal Bog, Wisconsin, USA - CBE08Jun09 | ecosystem: Environmental > Aquatic > Freshwater > Lake | place: Crystal Bog, Wisconsin, USA | collected...
TATTCCTGAGCCGCTGAACGGATTGCCTCTGCTGAGGTTTCACCATCATACGCCTTGCGGAATAATGAACCAATACCTGTATCTGGGATACCAGCCTTAGAGAACTGAACTTCACGTTTCTGTGATTCAAGTTCTGCTTTTACTGATTCCAATTCTTTGCGAGCCTTTTCTGCTTCACGCAACTGCTTCCGAATATTCGGGTCTAGCGGCTGACGCTCAACTTCTTGCTCATCTTCATACTCATCAAAATCGGTCATACTAATCGCTCCTTGCGGGTACGCACTTTACCAGAGGTTAATAAAGCGGATAATTTTTCAGCACTTGTGTACGCACTTTGGTCATGCCCTCCAAAGCGGGTTAGATAGTTAGCGCACCTACGGCCACATAGGGCCAACCATCTACGTCCATTGTATCATTTTTGACCCTAATGTTACGTTCTTGCACTTCCTAAACCTGTAACTCCCTTGGCAGTTTCCACAAATCCACCACCTTTTTCAAAGGGAGCGGCTGCGGTTTGCTCAGCACGGGCTACCTGGACTTGTTCTGCTAATTGATTAGTCCCTGCATATCCGGCAATTTGAGAACCTATAAGTTGATTAGTGGTTACTGTAGAGCGGCCTGAACCTGGTGCGGCAACCGTAAGTTGAACATCTCTTGCTGCTGTGGCTAGGTCTGAACGGAGTTGAGACATGCTGTAGGCGGCGTACGGGTCAGCGGCTCCACCTGTGCTGGCTGCTGTACCTGCCATCTTAACCATTCCAGCCAACTGTTCTGCTCCAGCTTGATTCATGCCCTTAAGACCTATGCCTTGGGCATAACCCTGGATAGTTGCAGCAGCAATGTTCTTTTCAATGGTAGCCTGTGCCACCTTTGGGTCAAGAAAATAAGCAACGCCTTGTCCTGGAGTAAGCCCGTATTCTTTAGCCAAAAGGTTTTTAACGTTCTGGTCAGCGTTGTTGTAGGCAACGTATCCCTTGTTAATCCTGGACTCAAGTTCTGTAGTGGATACATTGTTCTGAATCAAGTTACCAATTGCTGCCTTAGTTATTGTTCCTTCAGGGAGGCCATAAAGACCTGTAAGGCCTTGCACGGTAGTTACATACTGTTGGTACTGGGCTTCTGTCATGTGCTCTGCACCTGGCCCAAGGCTTGCGTTGCGCTCGGTAAGACCAGGAAAGTTTTGCTTGTATTCAGCAGTACCGCGAACATAATTTAATAAATCTTGTGTGTTAGTCAAATGATCGCCCTGAGCCGTAATCATTTTTTGAATGGTAGGCATTAAATTGCCCATGCCCCATGAGTCAAGATAGTTAAGCATTGTTCCGTAAGCACTAGCCTGGGAACCTGCTGAAGCATTGCTAGTAGCAAGACCGTTAGGCCCCGCTACAACAACAGCCGAAGAAGAACTTTTACCGCCATAAACAATGTCTTTGGTAAGACCACTAAAGTCTCCACCTTGTGATTGCAAAGCAGTGTACAAGTCCATTGCCGCAGTGGTGTAATGTGGCGCACCAACTGCACTAGGAACATTTGCCCAAGACGTTAATTTAGACCAAAGACCAGGGTATTTTGTTGACATGTAATCCATGGCTGTTTTCCATGTAGAACTGTCTGGGGAACCACCTTTTGCGCCTGTAACAATTTGACTGTTAACAAACGCTTTACCTGCCTTGGTGTTTAATTCTGCTTTGGTAAAACCAAATTGGTTAATAAGAACATCCGCATTTGGGATGAACATAGGCAATGCTGAACCTGCTGCTGAATATGTATTAAAACTAATTGGTGGAGGTGTTGTTCCCATTATTGCATCGCTCCTTGCTGTGGTGGTTGAGTAAATGATTCATGTAGTGCTTTAATAACCTGACCAATTTGTTCGTGGGCAGCAGGCGTAGTATCCCATCCAAATCCAGGGTGGGACTTAATGTGTTGTTTCCATTGGTCTAGGCTCATAAGAGTAGGCCGTCCTGTTTTTTCATCTATCCTGCCAGCCAAAGCAGCAGCCGATTTAGGGTCAGCAATAAAGTCAGGCTCAAAACTTTCTCCAAGCATTTGCTTAGCCACCTGGCGGTACGGATCAAGAAGGTGGGCCGTAGGTATACCAGCAGCAATCTGTGGCGCTAGAGAGGGATATAGGCCCTGTGCAGTGGTCTTTACGTGCTCCTCGAAAGCCTTAGCCTTTTCAGGTGTAGCATCTTTGGCTATTGCCTGAAGTGCTCCTTCTGACATTGGCACGGCGTATAGTTGCGCCATGTTAGCCATGTCATTCATTGTCGGTACTTTTTCTACTTGGGGGGTTGTTTCTGGCATTTTATTCCTTACTTGTTAGGCATTGCCTGTAGAACTGATTTAATAAAATATGATTGATTTGCGTAATATTCAGATGCCGCTGCATCCTCACAGAAGGCATACCATGAATTAGACAAGGCCGATGCACCGCCACCAGTTAGATTACGGTAAGCCTTTAGGAAACCATTGTACTGATCTATAAGACCTTGAAACTTTTCTTTGTCGTCTTTAGAAATAGCAGTAACGTTGGGGTCATCAACCATTTTGGTCATTTCTTCAAGGGCTTTGTTGGCAACATTCTTTTTTGCCGCACCTGTAAATTGGTCGTACCAAATTGGGTTAGTGGTATCACCGTATGACTTAGCCATTGCAGCCAATTGCTTAAAACCATTGTAATTAAGTTCTGTTGTTGCTTTGGAAGAACCATCGGCAAGACGCATTATTACTTGCTTAGTAGCACCAGGTATGGCCATAATTTCAGGCTTTAGGAAATTGTAGTAATAATCATTACCAATTCCGTATAGTGCAGAACTTAGATATTCACTAGGTGCTTCACGACTACGAAGATTCATAGACAATTCTAACTGGTATGCCTGTGGTGAATAGTTTGAACTACGATTCACAAGCATTGCAGAACCATACGGGTAGTCTCGCACTGTTCCAGGGTTATTTGTTAACAAGTCAACAGCACTTTGGGTTTCAGGGAAATTAGAGTACGTTGACTTTGTGTGAGAAATAAGGTCAGTAATGTTGTCTGGAAACTTTTGAGCAAAGATGTCAGCCGCTTCAATTGTTGTGTACTTAGGTGTTCCATCTGGATTCTTTTCAGCAAGAATTTTGTCAAACTCAGGCTGCTTTGAGAACGTTGCATTAAGACTAAGCGCCAAAGGACTAAAGAAGTTAAGTACTGTTTTAACAAACGACATCATCATTGCGCCTTGCTTAGCACGGTCAAGGAACGCTTGGCGTTGTTCAGGGTTGTTAAGAATGTTACTTACGGCCTGGTCGGTAAGACCACGAACCATCATGTCACGCTGTGCTTGAGTCATGCCAGTGTAGTCATATTCTTTTTCTACAATCTTGCGTTGTTGAGCAAATAGGTTGTCTACGGCATTGTTAAGCATTTGATTTTCAGTTGACTGAATGGTTGAGTTAGGCATGTTAAACATACCTGCTCCTAATTCCAATACGTCTTGTAATGTTCCAGACGGCAATACATCTCGTGTCCAAGAAGAGTGTGAAGATGCTTTACCAAGGAATCCATTAATCCATTTTTGTGCAACTGGTGAGTGGTTAGCGGCTGTGTAGTCACGAATCCATTTGGCAGGGACAGTAATAAGCGGTCCCCATGGTGGGCGAATAAATTCACCAAGCATGTTTCCAAATCCCATCTGGTCACCTGTTGGAACAATAGATGTAACTGAACCGGCACTACCTGTCAGACCAAATGCCATTTTTCCAAAACCAGCAGCAGTGTTGAACAACGGGTTAAGCCCAGCAATATTACCTATAAATTCTGTACCAGGAATGTGAGTACCTGGGATTGCACCCTTATCAGATGTTGTCGAGATGTAGTCAGTAACAGCAAGGCATAACTTCATGTACTTTTCAAATGCACCTGGATCTGTTTTGGCCAAACGGAAAGCACGTCGCCATGCTTGGTTTTTAGCGAAGTAGAACGGAGCAACAACACGCATGTTTGTTTCAAACATCGTCTTATCTTTAGGGTTGTGGACAAAACGACTCATACGCATAAGAGCCTTGTTTTCTGCAATAATTTCTGCTTGTGCTTCGTGAAGCGTTCCGTTGTTAATCAATGGACGCAATATTTCCATTTCCCTGTGGTAATCACCAAGGTACACTGGCTTACGAACCAACCAGTTAACCATTGGTCCAAGAATCTTATCGTGACCTTGTTCAGAAACTCGGCTAATAACAGTCTTGGCAAATCCACCCAAACTACTAATGCCCTCTAGTCCACGTGCAGGAATGTCACGAGGTGCTGAATCACCCATGCGAGCAATCAATTCAGTCATTTCTTTTGGCCCTGGAACTGTACCTGAAACAACGTGGTCAAGAAGTTCTGTGTGAAGTACGTGTCCTTCAGAACCAGCAGTTCCAAAAAATGTACCCATGATGTTTTCTACAGCACGACGTGCGGCATCTTCTTTAGAAGCAAGACGGAACTTTTCGTCAGCAGACATACCAAGTGCTGATGGCATTGGCTTAAGAGCAGCAATCTTTTCAATTTGCTCAGCGCTAAACATCGCTTCTGATGTTTCGCCTTTCCAATTAGCAGTTGGTATTTTGCCTGTTTTTTCGTGGTAAGGCCATGATCCAAATTCAATGTCATACCTATGCTTGACACCATAGCCATACTTTTCAACAATTTGTGTTGCAAGTTCGTGCTCTAATGCTGCACCAGCACCGCCACCTAAAGAACCAACGGTTTGAACATGAATTGAACCAGTTTCGTACCAAGCCAAAGCACCAGTAATTCTACCTTCTGAATCCCTTGCTACAATAAGGTTTAATCCTTTATCACGGTGAAGTTCAAAAGCAGCGTTAGTAACTCCGTATCTACGGTATTCAAGATTACCAGCCTTGTATTCAGGTGTTAAAAGTACGTCACTTTTTGCCGCAACATCTTTTCCTTCAAACAAGGAATCTATTCGTTTTTTTGCATCTTCTTCTAATTGTTTAATAGGTGCAAAGTCTTTTTCTAATTTAGCCAAATCTGCTGGCGATGTTTCACCACTTGTAAATGATTCAAGTTTTCCACCTGATCCATGAAACTTGTCAATTGAATCTTGAATGTAACGAAGGTCTGGTGACATTGACTGAAGTGCTTCTGCACGTCCGGTTTCAGCCTCACGTTGTACCTTAAGCAATTCACGGTCTTCCATACTCATTGAAGAAAGGTTTGGGTTGGCGTTGATGCCATCAAACTGACGCATGCGAGCGGCTTCTTCTGGTGTTAAATCATTAATAGCCTTACGCGCTGTTGGCAAAAGATTATCTGCAATGTCTTTGCGCCAAGTGTCGCTGCCTCGCGTACCCCAGAATTCATGTCCTTCAACAACAATTTTTTCGTGTAGTTCTTTTGCAACAGGAGCAAAAATCTTGTCGTTAGTAATCATGTTTGCCCACTCAGACAAAGCAGTTGAGTACCCACTTGTGTTTGGGTTTAAAACTCTCATGTCGTCAGTGCGAACTGCTTTTCCTTGAGATACTGTTCCTTCACCATTAATGGTAAATATGTCTTCCGTCTTTCCAGGCATGTCGGGCATAACGGTGTCGTTACCGTGAACCCCACCTTTCCATCCATCGTGGCGAAGGTGTAGTGATACAGCATCACCAATAAGACGGTCAGCCTTTTCAGGATTCATTGCTCTAAGGACACTGCTTTCCATGCCCATAATTGTTCCAGCAACTACGTCACGAAGAAGGCTTACTTGCTTGTCGCGAAGCCCACCCTCGGCAAGTGGAATACCGTTAAGTTCGTGCTTAGCAATAGATTTAGCCAGTGATTGTTCAAACAACTTAAATGGGCCTTGGCGGAAAGCGTTAAGGGCACCTTCTGACAAACTTACGTGCATTGCCCAACGGCCAGAAAGAAGCGCCAATGGTACGAATACAAGGCTTAGTGTTCTGTTAAGTCCGTCAACTACAACTTGAAAATTGCTTCTGTAGTTAGGGCGGTCTTTTTTAATTTCGTCAAGGTTGTTCTTAAAACGTTCCGCAATCTTTGTTTTAGCAACATCGCCAGGACCAAACATGCCTGCTTGTTCTCTTGCCCATAGCATTGCTTGTTCTTCTTTGACAATTTGTTCTGGGTTAAGAAGAAGGTTGGCAGACATCAGGTGATCGTTGTATGCGTGCAGTTGACCCTTTAGAGATTCAACGTGTTGTGGCGACAATGGCTTGGGTGCAGGAGTATCAAACTCCATTGCAGGGTTTGCCCTACGATGAGCAAGTTCTTCCATGGCGGCTTTGTGGTCTTCAATTTGCTGTGCAACATCTTTGTATTTAGTGTGAAGGGTGTTGTAGAAATTAGTAAATTCTTGACCTAAATCTGGAGTTGCATAGGTAGCGTTAGCAAGTTTGTCAATTTCTTCAACTGTTTTATCGTAAGATTTAATACCACGCTCACTAAGTACTTCGTAACCCTTAGAGTCCTTAAAACCCTTTGAACGGTATTTAGCAATTTCTTTACCATATTTGCTAACTTCATTTTTTAACAAACCGCGTTCTGTGGCAATAGAACGAATCTCGTTATCCCAAGCAGTAAAGTCGTGAATGTTTCGAGTGTCTGGAGTTACCTTAGTAATTTCATTACGAATTGTGCGAGACAGGTTTCTAATGTCTTTAGCAAGAGGCATCCTTAAATGACCAAGTTGCTGAGTACCATTTGCGGCAGTAAATTCTTTACCTTCTGCATCTACAAGTTTAGATAGTTCATAACCGTTAGGGCCAGCGGTATAAACACGCTTTAATGCACCACCACCATCAAGACCAGTCATGCGTACAACTTCGTCCCAAATGTGGTTTTCCACCATTTTTGATACTGAGTCAAGTTCTGTTTGTCTCATACCGGCAGTAGCATTACGCATTACAATGTTGTAAAGACAATTGCGGTAAGCGGTAACATAATCTTCTGGTGTAGAAGTTGCGTACAAAGTGTCGCCCATTGCAACTACTTCTCGTTCTGGTACAAACGCACCGCGTGCCATGTCTTGAATAGCGGCAATAGCGTTGTAGTCACCAGGAACAATAACGTGGGTTTCCATGCGTTGCAAAACTTCGCTGTAGTACATTGGTGATCTACTTAATTGTGTAAAACACCAACGTCTAAAAATTGTGCGCCAACGAAGGTCAGCCTTTGCAGAGGCAATAAACATTGCGCTGTCCGGAGTTACATCATAACCACGTTCCTTGAACGCTTTGGCCCAACGCTTAAGTACAGGCATGTCTTCATTAAGAATTGCAGAAATAGCCATGTCGTCCATGACTTTGTTTGCGTCAACAAGAACAGTCTTAATTTTGCCATACATGCCTAGCGTTGGAGCAACGTCGTGCACCATACCGTAGCCATCAGCAAGCATTGCGTGAACGTCAACCACATCGTTAAACGTTTTGGCTTTGTCAAGCAACTTAATAACCTTATCTGAATACACACCACGGAAAGCACGAGCAATTTCAGAACCAGTGTGCGTTGCCATATATTGATACGAAGTAGCAACGTTGGCTAACCTTGATGTTGCATAGATATCGCCCGCGTTGTGGATACCAAGACCACGGAACCAAGTACCTAAGCCACCCATCATTTGATTTAATTTTCCTGCGGCACGTCCGTACGATTGACCAAGTAGTGCATCGTTCTTAAATTGTGCACCAGTAATTCTGTTGCCCTTCATGTCAAACAATGATTTGCGTGTTGTTTCTAAGAAGTCAGCAAGACGTGGTGATAGACCTTCAAATGAACGTGCAGCGGCAAATACTTTACCAGCAGCACCTAGTGGGTCTGCTCCTAGGTATTTTGTGTAAATATCAAAAAGACCTGATGTGGTGTCAAAGAAAGCACCTGTTGGATTCATTCCAAAGTATTCAAGTGTTTGACGACCTAGATCTTTAGGTTTGCCATCCGAACCAATTACTACACCACCCTTGGTGTCTTCCCACAATTGGTGGTGTTCTATCTTTGCTGTTTCTTGGTTAAGCAAGTAAAGAGCATTTAACTTAACATCTGTCATTGGCTTGCCAGCCATCTTTGCAAGTCTTGCAATACCGCCTAAAGGAGTGGAAACTTTGTCCGCTATGTTTGCAACAGGACCTCGTGGCCCTTCCATTTTTGCTTGTCGTTCCAATTCTTTAACTTTTGGAGATGCGTCAATTAACTTTTTCTGTTCAACAGTTAGTTTTTCACCCTTGGCTAATGCTTGTTCCGCTTCGGACATTGCAGACAAGTACTCGCTTGTTCCTGTTTCGCCAGCAATACCAGGTGCTAAGAATCCATCACTTGCGTACATAGCGGCGATGCTTGGAAGCATGTGACCCAGAGCGTATGCCCATCCTTTTTGATTGGCAAGAGATTCGTAGTATGCCATAGTGTGAGCCATCAGTTGATAGCCATTTTGGTCACTAAATGGGTTAATTAAATTAATAGGCGCTTGTGCAAAATTGTTAACTGTTCGCCAAGCATCTTTGTATCCGTTAATACCTTGTGCACCAGCAAGTTCTGCAAGAGTTGTATCAACCCTATTAAGAACATTGCTACTTACTTTTCCAAGTCCGACAACGGCATCGGCAGCACCTTTAGCGCCGCTTACGTCTGCATTAATTACTTTTTGTGCAACGTCACCTTGTGTCCAAAAATTAACGTATTTCATTACTGGACGAGCAAAAGCGTTTTTCCAGTTTTCTCCACTTGTAAGTGAATCCCAAATAGTGTTACCAACAGAAGTAATGCCGTGCCAAATTTGATGGCCTAGGTTGCTGCCATTGGCTTGTTCGTAAATGTGCTTTGTTCCTTCGTTGTATAACGAAAGGTATTTCAACGCCTGAGTAATAGTGTGAGGATCTTGTCTCAACGAAGTAGCAAGACCATACACCTGAGCAGGGTTGTTCATTGCATTAGGGTTATTCTTGTAATACGCTAAAATTCTTGCTTGCTGGTCAGCGTTTTCACCAGAGTAGCCTTTGATGGCTCCTTGGAGGTTAGTTTCAATTAAACCAGCAATGCCTTGTGTATTAGGCTTGCCAAGTATTTCTGTAGTATTAATCGAAGGCATTAGAGTCCAAAGGCTCTAGCAGTGGCGGCCAATTCGTATGTACCTGAATTTGCGTTAGGGTCACGCAAAAGATTTTGTAATGCGTTTGAAATTGTATTACGTGGCATACCTATGGCTTCTGGACCTGCTCCTGGGCCTGAAGGTAGACCTGCTTGTACTGGTTCCATTGGTCGTTCTGTTGCACCAAGAAAGTTCATAGAACCTGGTGTTGGAACATTGCCACTTGGGATTGGCATGCTTGGTGCTGGCTGTGCAACTGGTGAAGCACCCATTGGCACTGCGGCTTGTGCAGCCTTTTGCGCTGCGGCTTTGCCATACTCTTGATTTGGTACTGTACTCATTGGCATGTTCAGATCTGTACGGTTTCCGTATGCTTGACCTGGCGTACCTTGGCGTGAACCGCCCTTACCTGTTCTTGGCATGTATTACACTCCTGCTGGTGCTGGTGCTGGTGCTTGTGCTACTGGTCCGCCTGGTGCCCCACCTGGTGCTCCGCCCCCACCTAACGCACCAAGAAGTGCTGATAGGTCTGGCTTACCCTGTGGTGCTGGTGCTCCGCCTTGCATTGGGTTTTCTGGAGACAAACCCATTCCTGGTTGTGCCTCTGGTCCTGGTGCTTGGCCTTGCTGCTGTTGCTGCATTGCTTGAGCCTTTTGTGCTTGCTCGGCTTGCATTTCTTCGTGAATCTTTGCAACTGCATCTTCGAGCGATACGTGACGTTGTGCTTTCATCTTTGCAATTCTAGCAATGATAGATGGGTCAAGTGAACCCTGAGCGGCTTGTTGTTCAAGACCGGTTAGGAGTGCTTTGCGTAATCCTTCAATCTCAACACGGTCTGCTTCTAATGTAGGGTCTTCAATTGCAGGGTCCATAGTACGAGCAGTTTCGTTAGACATGATTCCCATACCAACACGTTGACCAATTGAAACAATCATGGCATTAATGTCTGAGCCAGGCATCGGGTACTTAACGTAACTAAAGTGTGTTTCGAATGTTTCGTTTGGTGTGTAGTCTTCGCTAACAACTTTGCCATCGCCACCCATAAAGAACATACTTGGCTTGTTTCCGTAGTATGACTTCATGATCTGAACTGCACGCATGTTCTCCAGTTCCATTGACTGTGAGAAGATTTCCTGGTATTCCTGGAGTGGCATGTCAACTGCACTAGACAGGACTGAAGCCCCACGTCGGGCGGTGCGAATGTTAGAGCCAGACTCGCCCCCAAATTCGGCAGGAATACCAGCCGTAAGTCGCTGTGCTCGCTCAAGGCGGTCCAGCGCCATCGGTGTATCTTGTGTTTGCTGTGGGTGGACAATCTGAATCTGTCCTTTGTCCAAAATACCTCGGATACCCATCTTGCCGTCAGCCTCTTGAACAATACGTGGGCTGGTCGGAGCGTTAGCAGGAGATACAACCCATTCGTCTGGGAATACGTTGCGGAATACTGCAATTGTGTTTAGTGCGTCTAGTTTTGCTTCGCGCTGGTACATACCAAGCATTTGGTCAAATTGACCTTGTAGACGGTCAAGCGTAATACGTCCAGCGATAACTACTGGACAAACTTCTGCACGGTTAGGGATACGCTCAAGGATAATGTGTGTAGCAACACCCTTTCCTGTTTCCTGTGTAAAACCTTGGTTCTTTTGTTTTTCAGCACCAACGGCTACAAGAACAGTCTCAGCAGCATCTAGGTACTCAAGAATCTCAAACATGTCTGTGTCAGTTTTGTCACCCTTGTACAAGACAGAAGTCTGTTGTGGGTAATGCATTTTCATCCAGCCAAGGGGACGACGGTCTGCAAAGATGCAATCCTGTGGTTCCATGTTGTCTGGGTCAATCATTGGCGATGGGTAGGTAGCGAGTGGGTTACGTACGCGCCAGTGTGGAATCTTGCGGTTGTCTGATGGATCAAGAGAAACTGGAGAAAGAGATACAGCACTCATACCGTAAGCAGTAAGGTGACGTGCGCGGCGGCGCAACTTGGTTCCCATACGGTTCATATCCCACCAACCAATGTTGGCTAGGCGACGGTCACGAGAACGGTTTTCTGAAGATTGGATTCCTGGGCGAAGTGCAGGGTACTGAATGTCTGGTAGCACTGATGCCACTCGCATAGCGAACGCATCAATACCTTGAGCAATCAAGTTAGGAATTGCTGGCTTCTCTGCTTCGTCTAACTCAGGCAATGGAACAATTACGTCACCGTTGTAATGGTCGCGTATTTCCTGCATGCGTCTAAATTGTCCACTGCGGTGAGAGCGTCGCTCTTGGTACATTTGAACAATCTGACCTGCGGCCTTATCGTTATCCAAAGAAACAGGCATTAATTACCTCAAATTCGCTAATTGAGTACTTCGTACCCATTTGGGTCGCCAGGCTTGTACGGACTTCGTTTGAGGCACGTAAATGTTTGGAAGGTTCCATTCAAAGAACCATTCCGCCATTACACAGTCATCCGTACGTCCATGAGGGTATCTGGTCACTTCATCAATTAATTTCATTGACCGAATTTTACCTTCACCCTTACCCATCAATCTTACACGACCAAACTTCCAATGTTGAGAAATTGTCGTAACACCGTATTCGGCATCAGATTTATTGCTGGTGGTGTTGTGAGGAATGATTTCAACCCCACGTAATTGCCTCCACCGTTTAAAATGGTCGTACTGCAACATAAACCGCTGGGCTGCATTTTGTTCCACAACCCATACCTGGATTGGAAATCCTAGAGAAACTGACAATCGTTGCCAGTCTTCCATAACCCCAGTAAATTCCCCTTGGTTGTAGTTATACTCTAAGAACTGCGGGGCTTCCATCTTGGCTCTAATGAGGTCGAGCAAGAAACGTTGCTCTGAATCTTTGTGGTAAAGCCAGCACTGGATAGACCAGTAGTTTGTTGGAGATGGGTCGGCTGTAGCCACCACGATGCAATCTGAGGGATTAAGCCCTGGTGGAATCTCCCACCTGTCACGGTCTTTGTCAATGCACCCTGGGCTGTTTCCATGCCCAAACACCCATTCGTTTCTGACCAATACTTCATCTAACGCCAGGTCTTCCTGCTGGTATACAACAGCAAAGCGTTCTCCTCGGTTGGACATAAGGTTAGAAATGTCTCGCCATCCAAGACGGCGCGGGTCCAAAAGACACCCTTTGGGGTAAGCAGCAGCCGAACGCTTATGATTATCCTTTGAACACTTTTCTTCATAATGAGCCTTGTATTTTAGGTGTTTGTATTTTTTGTCACGTCGAAGCAATGCTGCTTCTTCTTCTGTTAATTCATCTATGGATTCTTCGGCTTCCTCATCAAGAGGCTGCACCATGTCTAAAGCGAAGCGGTAAAGATCATCAGGAGCCAGGCGCTGACCAATAAGAGCAAGCATACCTGCTGGTTCAAGTCGAGTCTCTGCAACGTCTTGGTACCAGTCTTCCATTGCTTCTCGCATTTCTGAAGAACGGACTTTGCGAGGGTCCACAAGGTCGTCCCAGAAACAGCCATCGAAGCGTCCTCCGATGAAACCACTATCCATACCGTAGGCACTTAGGGTTGGCTCCTTTTCACTAATAGCACCAGACTCCTCTGGCTGCATAACAATAAACGCTTCGTTAGTCCACAATTCTTTTTCCAATGGCTTAAAGCGTCCAAAGTCGTGAGCCATTGTTGTAATAGCATCAAGTGCTTGCCCACGGGCTTTAAGCATCTCGTCTGCTTGTTCTGGAATAACACGTTCTAGTGATCTGCGCACACGCATTAAATTTCGTTTTGCTAGGCTCATAGTCGCACTACCAGTCAAAAGACGAGTAGAACGATTACGGCAAATAACCCAACACGTAATGTCATGTAGCAATGTGGTTTTACCAGAACCAGGTGGCATGTTCATAACCACGTATTCTTTGTCTGGCGACTCAAGTAATTCTACTAAAGCAATACCGGCTTCTTCTTGCCATGGCGTAGACACACGGCCAAAGTAACGCTCACGAAAATAACCAAAATCTTCTAATGCCAACTTGGCTTCGTCTGACAATTTGTCATACGGTATCGGCCCAGAGAGTTTGGCTTCTTTCTTTAATTCTCGGTAGTTGCTGGCAGAACTATCAATGCCTTCATCGGCACGTAGATTCTGAGCAGCTTTTTCTACACGGTAGGCAGTAGCCTCTGAGAACTTAGCCTTGCGAGCACTTTCGGCAATAGAGAACCCCGCCGTGCGTGCCTCAAAGTACTTCTTACGTTGTACTGGTGTTACTGCCATTTATGAGTTCAATGCGTCAGCAATCAAACCACGCACTCTGTATCCAGGTACGTTGGAATCACCAATGGTAAAGATGCCGCCAAGTCCATCGTTGTAGTCTTTAACCGCAACTACTAAAACGTAATCTTCTACGACGGGCATCTCCCATGGTGCATCACTTGGTAGTTCCTCGTTTATGCGGTTGAGAAACTTGGGGAGGTTTTCATCGAGCCACTCTTTAAGTGACTTTTCAATAATCTCCCCATGTGACATTAGGCTGTTGGTGTTGTTGTGTCAGCCTTGATTGATTCCGCTGCTTGTGTAGCAAGGTGACTTGCAAGCAACAAGTTGCCTTCAAGATTGTTCTTGCGTACAAAGTGGAGGGCCTGAACAAATGTAGATGCCAAAATGCACAGCGATGCTACAAGTCCTTCAACTCCTACAGGGATCTTAAATCCTGGGTGAACAACTGCTAGTACTGCTCCTGCTCCTGTAAGGAGTGAGGTGATGTGTGGTGCGTATGTTTTCTTCATGCTTTAATCATAGCATGAGAAATCCCCCCAGTTATGCAACCAGGGGGATTCTCGGAAGGAGGGTGAAAAAGTAGCCTGTCCGAACTACTCTTTTATCTTAGCATACATCTATGGCGCAAGTCAAAAAAAATTTTAAAATTCGCACCAAGGTGCAAAGCCTGGACTAGCGCTGGGACTCTACCCATGCTTGCCAGTCCTGGCCGTTAACGGTGATTGTTATACCCCTTCGTCGGCGGCGTACCCTGCGTCTGTACTTGGGATTAAAAAGCCAAGTAGAGGGGTCGGTGTTGTCTCGGCGGCGGCGTAGGAAATTCAAGTCCGCTTAGATTTGAGTTTAGCCTTGATGGCTTCAAACTTGATCTTGGGGTTGGCATACTTACGGTTGGCCGCTTGTATGTCTTTTGACTCATGCTTGTTAAATGGTTGGCCGCAGCCACAGGTAGAACACATACACCAAGCATACACATAGCAGACACCAGGGTGCGTAACATGTCGCGCAAAGTGTGGTACTCTGTATGTACTACCGATGTGAGTAGTCGTGGGTGCAAGTCCCCCCGGAGTGTGAGTCTTACTGCCATGCATGTAAATGCCCTGTACGTAAGATACTCGCCGGAGTTAGCCGGTTAGAGCGGTATTCGGTCGAACACGCACCATAAGCCATTGGTGAAATGTCCAAGTACTTCTAAACGCATCGGACAAGCCTCGTGTTCATGACGGGTGGATGTCCCATTTAAGATACTTAAGTCTTTCTTTTTTGGTTAGGTGATGCGGGGATACCTGTAAGCAAAGCCTGAGCATTAAAGATAGTGCTTTTAAGGGGGATTAAGAAAGAATAATGAGGGTTCTCACCTGATCGGTTTGAAAAGTTTTTTGTTCGATTTCTCTCCGCGAAATCTAACGTGCTTTTTTACAGCATATGTACCAAAACCCTTATAAACACTGGTGATGAGAATGACAGTTCACCGTTTTTGAGATACACTTTTACGCAGAGGCACCCCCCTCGGCACACATCCGGTCAAATACGAACACTTGTTCGCCTACTTACTCGTTAGTATTGGTACCTATACGCACGAATAAGGGATGCTGAGGGATGGGCTTATCTCTCACGTCACCACTGAACCAGAATGCCGAAGATCAAAATCTAGGCACCACTGAGGCCGCACCAGCAGCACCACCACATGGCCACCAGCACCACACATCGAGCACCGAGCCATCATCGGGCCACTGCCACCAGCCGCGCTACAAGGCACCTAGAGCCGCCGCACCAGCCATCCGGACTGAACTACAGGCACTAAAAAACCGGCCCGAAGGCCGGCTCTCTAGCGTGTCTAGTAGGTAGTGAATTAATCGGGCAGGATGTAGTGCACCTCCCCATCCTTGGTCATGCATAGATAGCCGCAGCCTGAAGCCTCAGCGTCAAAATGAATAACGAACGAGCCCTCGGAGTCAATCTGAACCATGAGCAACTGACAATGCTGAGCACGTAAAACCTTATTTACACGGTCGAGTTCACTCATCACATGCCACCACTACGAGAGCCAGTGCCACCGTGACCACGAGCCACACGATGCACGCGAACGGGTCGGACTGGTGAGGCATCGACCAATGCACCGTGACCGCGTAGTGAACCTTTAATGCGACCACGTAGCCCGTGACCACACTCAGCACCAGGCCGCACCACGTACGCACTGAGTAGCCATCGTTCGCCCTCATTGCATCACCTCCGCATAGTCGCACTGGCAATCCCACGAACCGAGCCAGCACTCTTGGCACGTGCCGCACGCATCGCACCACTCATCATCGAGCATCGCCTCACACTCAGCGTTAATGCATGGCGTGAGCATCGACACATCGACCGGCTCGAAAGAGTCGTAATCATCGAGTGCACCGAATACCGAGTAGGGCTGACCCATAATCCGGTAGGCCGGCGTGTACGGCTTGTATGAGTTATTACTAAACCACACATCGCCGCGCCAATGTCCGAGCGACTCGCCGAGAATTGTGACCGGCTCGTGGTCATCCTCAGCACTGAGAATTACGCACTTAGAACCTGAACCAGACACGAACCCATCGAGCACATCGAATACGACCGCGGAACCGAGGGCAGCCACGCCACCGAGTGCCGGCAGATAGTCCTCAGCAAACACTCGTGAGTCCGACCGCCAGTCGTTCTTAGCGATGCGAACCGGCAGCACGCCATTGTGACCGAGCACCGTGCGAGGTGAACCATCCACCGCGAACGGATGGCATCCATCGATGCTGACCGCGCCGTGAGTAGCGATGCGAGCGTGAAACATCCACGCAATTACTGAGTCATTCAGCCTGGTCAACGACTCCAAAAAAGAGCTGCGGATCACCGCTGAGTCCATCCCGCGGACGGTCAATAAATCGCGCACGCCGGCCTCATTGTTAAACAGCACCGAGAACCCGAACCCGTCAGGATTAGCCCTGCAAGCGTGCTCGAGTTCGCTGCCAGTAGGCACGTCATAGGCACTGAGGCCACAGATAAGTAGACACATGATTACGCACCCACCATCTCGAACGTGCCACCATCGAGCACACGAACCGCGTGCGGATAGGTAGCGGCATTGTCTCGAACGTAACGAGCGAACTCATCCCACTCGAGCGCACCTGCGACCACATCTCGACTATTCAGGCCGCGCGTGTATTGCATCGAAGCGTGAACGAACTCAACCGATGCGAGCACACGCCCGACCGCCAGCGATGGCCGCCAGATGCGCACCTCCACAGTCTGAGGCCATCCCAGATTAACCGCGTCCGAGTGCGAGGCGTACTCCGAGCGTGCACACTTAGTCACCACGCCAGCACCACCGCGCAGCGATGAGAATGAGGCATACCCAGACGAACGCCGCGCGACATTCACGAACCCAGTCTCGTTACGTGCATAGAGCAGCGCAAAGCGTGAAACGTGAGATGGGCCACTGAACGCGACACGCGAGACGTGCACGTGCAATCCGCACGATGACTCCGACCACGCACGAGCACCAGCCGCACCGAGTCTCGACAGTGCCGCACCGAAGGACGGCGCGAACTGCTGCCACGAGTCGAGCGACCGAGGATGAGTGACTATCTCGAAGCCACGAGATAGCGACCCGTCCTCCTTAAGGTAAAGCACCGAACTATCGAACGCCGCAGACATCATCTCCGCGAGTTCGCGCCGGTCACCCTCTCGAGCCTCGACCTCGAGTTCAATCCCGAAATACGCGAGGCATGAACGGTCGAGAAGGCGTTCGTTCTCATCGAGAATACGACCACGAGAGGCATCGTTAAAGAACGAGAACGAGCGGCCCACCTGGTGCACTGAGTAGCGCGGCTGAATTGGCCAAAACACAGGGTCGGGCTTGTACGAGTAAGAGTGGATAATTCCGCAGTCCTCCTCGTAGTCATCCTCCACATCGCAGCCGCAGTAGTCGAGTAGGTACTGGTCGCACCCTTCGCAATAGGTGTAGTTATTGTCGCGGCAATCCACGCACACCCAGTCGTCCTCGTTAACGCACACGGACGGCACACCATGACCATTAACACCGAGGCACGTGAACAGCGTGTCGCAGTCAGCGCAAAACCACGAGTCCACCTCGCGGCAATCATCGCACCACTCGAACTGAGTAGTCCTTCCGTGAACGGTCGAGACATCCCATTGGTCATCGAACGCCAAACCGCACCGCTCGCACTCGTACAGCATCACCGGCTCATCGCCGGCTTCAATCATCGAGAGTTCCTCACTCATCGCATCTCCAATCGCGCACGGGTCATCTGCCCGTGTCGCTGCTGAAATTGTAGCGCGATTAAGCGTGGCCCTCGTGGCAATTAATAGCGGCCAAACTAAATGACCTGAACGAGCACCCATCGAGCACCCATCGAGCACCACCGGCCGGCCATCGAGCCGCCTAAATCCGACCTAATCCATCGACTTTATAGGATACGAAAATAATCCATAGATCTGCAACACGGGCAAAAGCGCGGCGGCGGATGCGGAGGCGTGGGATTTTGTCGCAGTGCCGCGGGATTTTGTCGCAGCACCCCCAGAAAAATTATTCCAGGGGGGTAATAAAATTCCCTGGGGGTCTGCCAAAGTCAGTGGCGGATTGGAGTACACCACTGACTAGTCGTGAGTCACACCTTGGTAAGGCGTATCGACTCTCGAATCAATGTTACTACGTCTTTGGTACCGCGTGTAGTTTTTCTTGGGCGGTTATGTCCATTCACGCACTTGTCTATCTCAGCCCATTGCTCAGGTGTAACTTCAAACACGAAGTTCACCATCTCGCCACGGATCTTAACGGTAATCGAATCAGACATTACTGCACTCCGTAATCTTGACAAATGCTTGCAACTGCTTCGTTTAATTCATCAAACAGTTCTGCTATTGCTTCTTGATTAAGAGAGGCTCTGTCAATCATGTCCTGAGTAATCTCAGAAAACCAAAGAACTTCGGTATTGTCTGCCCCAAATGTTTTTACTTCCATCTCACCCTCCTTAATTGGTGTAACGACATACTACGCATACACCGGAGGACTTGTCAAGTATTGTTTTTTCTTTTGCGGTAACGTGCCACACGGATGCGAGTCGCTTGATTGTATGCATCGATGCACGGCTGACAAGTCTCGTGCTCATTGTCTTTCATCTTTTGCCTGCGATGCCAAGCCCAACCACGCTCAGTGCCATGCTCTACTTCTTTACGATTGGGAGGTGTGTAGCCAAGTGAGACAGCCACGATTCTTAGTTCGTGATAGTCCAAGCCTGACCACACACCCCACGCTTCGCGATGAACTAAAGCCCACTCAAGACATTCCGTTTTGATTGGGCAGTTCTTACAGATGTATTTCGCTCTGTTGATCTTTTTAATGCGGTCGTCAAAGAAAAGTTTGGTCATGCCAATACATTTCGCTTCCGACCAGTCGACCATTAGAAGGCTGGTTCTACTTCCTTCTTCTTGGCTGAGTGTACCTCTGCCGTAGCGAACTGTAGGTCGGGGCCAACAGCCTGAGCATTAAGGATAACCTTGCTCATTGTTTTGCCTTCCTTGTTTTCGAAACGGTCTTGAGTTAGAAACCCATTTACGATAACTCTGTCACCCTTGTGGAGTGAGTCTGCAACACCTTGGGCTAGTGTGCCCCAAGCAGTTACATCAAAGTAAGAAACGTATTC
>Ga0007818_1000178_pt1 | contig 18954 bp, 21 predicted proteins | sample CryBogCBE08Jun09_FD_71221 | JGI IMG/M metagenome (GOLD analysis project Ga0007818, IMG submission 71221) | Freshwater microbial communities from Crystal Bog, Wisconsin, USA - CBE08Jun09 | ecosystem: Environmental > Aquatic > Freshwater > Lake | place: Crystal Bog, Wisconsin, USA | collected...
GTCCTTTTCCGAAGGACAGGTTTCGGCTCGGTATCGCTCCACTATCTCGCGGAGCCTTGCGACCTCGGCTTCTAGTTTGAGGTTCATTGCTCCAACTGGTTCACACGCGTAGCATGACCCTTGGCATCCTCGTTTAAGGCGATCAAGTTCCTCACGAAGCCTTGCGACCTCGTTGGATTTCTCGGCGAGTTCCATCTCAAGCTGACGAGCAAACCCTTTAATCAACCACATCTCATAACTCTCCGTTCGTGGAGTGTCCGTATTCATAATTCACAGACCTCCTCGCCCTCTTCGTTTTCGTTCACAATTCGTGCGTCGATTCCAAAGTGCTCCAATAGTTGTTGAAGCCTGTTGTCGTCACACGGCTCAGAGCAGATTTGTTCGCCATTCACGAACCATGTTTCTCCCCATTCTTGGCAGCACCCATCCCCGCATTCGTAGTAATACGGGCGTTTGGATAGCGTAAATGGTTTTAGCCGAGGTGTATCGAAAACGGTTGCTCCAGCGGCTTTTGCCACATTCGGATCAAGCTCTTCGTATTTTTCTGGATTGCAGATAGGGCAATCAAATCCTGCGTAACAATGGCATTTTGTGTTGCTCATTTTTTCAAAGACTCGGTTAGTATCTCCTGACGGATTTCTTTCCATAGCCCTTTAAGGGCCGTGTACATTTTAAATGTCAGCACGACTGTTAGCATTATGAGACACAACGTAATTGCCCATAAAAGTACCGCCCCCGCCCACTCAATGAGTAGAAGAGGCGTCATGGCTCAAACCCCTCGATTTGGGACAAGCACCTGGCATAACCCGCAATGTCGGTATAGTTATCCCGTTTAGGAGAGTGGGCATGACGAGCCAACTTGAGTTGGATCATCAGCACTGCTACATCAGCAGGTGACAGGGGCGCCGAAGGGTCTTTCCGAATTGCCAAGTACGCATTCCACAGCGCCGCAATCCGTTCGTGGTTGGGTGTTGCGTGGTCGTAATCTCGGCGTCGATCCCCGGAAGTACACTCCAGAGCCTCTTCCAGAATCCCTTTACCTGTAGTTGGTAACGAGTTAAACGCTGTGGGCAGTACAGCTTCAGTTAATGGCTCCATGACGAATGTCCTCAATTAAATTTTTGTACCGCAGGTGTTCGTCACTATTTTTTCCATGAAAAGTCTTTGCGACTTCCATGTGGTGCGCGACGAGCGCGATAATGCGCTCTTGCATTTCTAGTTGGCCGTTTTTATAGGCGTTTTCCAGTTCTGGTGTTTCGGGGTTCATTGGGTTTTTTGGGTTTGGGTTTTCTGAATATGGAGTCGTAATTGCTACGGTATGCGTTGGAGGATGGTGCTGTTCGATTTGGTGAAGCGGCGTTAGCCATCTTCCAGTTGCGTTCTAATCGTCTACTCATGGTGATCGTCGGGTTGTCCTAATAGGGTTTGGAATTCGGAGCAACAGCCATCGCAGCCATGGATACCTGAATGGCCATCCTTACCGAGTCCAGGGTCACGTGGGTCTGGGTGACCTACCCCATGGGGGCAGTTCAATTCCCAGTATCCGTGAAAACTTCTATAGGTAGCCGTCCATCCTTTGGGGATAGTTGGCGGACGCCACCTTTGTTCTTTTTCAGTGCTCATATCCCACCTCCAATTCGTGCAGAGGCTTGGTATTCGGTGTACCCGACAAGCATCAACCCTTTCCTAAGATCTTTGTCGGAGTGATCCGCTGCGGAAAACTTTAGGTAGCTATCCCAGACGGGGTTCCTAGACGTTGCATCGGCTCCAGATACCCAGTCCCACCAGACAAGTTTTGCAATAGCATCACGAATGGATGCTGGAACCTTGAGGAGATCTGCAATCCATTCCTCATGAGACTTGTTTCTCAACCGAGAGTTAGCCTCAGTAATTTCTTTTGGGGCGTTGCTACTCATTTGGTGTTTTTCTTTTTGCGAAAGATCGCAGTGTAGTTTTTTTGGTAGACCGACAATTTTGTCGGACGGGGGGCATCGCCTTTACCAGCGGCGTGCGAGGTGTCTTGTTTTTTCATGGTGTTTGGGTGTTGGGGTGTGTCAGGGTATATTCAACCCTTTAGGAAAATATGGAGGAGGTGGAGTGCGTCAGCTTCGTTATCGTCCGCAGGCGAGTATCCCATGGCTCTGGCGGCTTGAATCATTTGTTCTTTAGTGGCCGATCCGTTCTTTGTGGCGGCTTTTTTGATTGTTCCAACGTGCACCCCTTCGTAGTTGATGGATTTTGATTCACACTCGGTCTGCATGATCGCCAGCAACCCACAATAGCACTTGGCAGCTGCCCCGGAAGACCAGCGCATGACCTCTTCGTAAACGATTAACTCGGGTTTAATCAGTTCGATTTGATCTCGCAACCAACTCCGAAATTTTAAAAAGCGGATGCCTGGTCCATCTTTCTTTTTAAGCTGAAACCCTTCGCTACCTGACGACACAAGCCCGTTGGCTGAGTAAGCCCAACCAGTTTGGGTCGCCAGATCTAGTGCGAGGGTTGCTTTTTTCATCCCAGTCGTGCTTTGACTCGTTTTGCCGCAGTGGATTGACCTGCTTTGATCCACTCAATGACATCGCTCTCCAAGAACCGAGCTCGTCCCATGGAGATTGAATATGGCAAGGGGTTACGGGGTTGGCGGATGTAGTTATCGATACTCCGTTTCCCTACCCCAAGCCTACGCGCTACTCCAGCCTTGTCGTAACAAGTGCTGGGCTCAGTGGGTTCCAGATCTTTCGTCTCGACATCTTCCAGTTCGATTTTAACCCGGCCGTTGGGCAGTGATGTAACTCTGAAGCTGTGAGCCGCTTCTAGGATAATGGAAGATGTTCTTTTCATGTGTGGTTGATTCAACCTTTTAGCAGTGTTCTCAATGAAGAGAACACCAAGGTTACTGGAAGATTGGTACGATGAATCGGGTATTGGGGTTGGCTTTGAGTTTCTCAACCAACTGGGCAGTGGCAATGCGGACTAGAGTGCTTGGGCTTACGCCTTCACGTTTGGCTACTTTTTTCATCATTTCCCAGTTCTCTTTTTCTTCAAGGTAGACCACACGTCGGCGGTCATCAGATATTTTGTTTGGCATGGTATTGTTTTGTTTAAGGACGGTATTACCCGTTGCGTGAGAAGGTATGCAAATGCATGGGTTGATGCAACCATTATTTTAAAGTTTCTTTTGGGGCAATCGATAGCAACGCTTCTGCATCAACCGGGTCGATTAGTTCTTTGTATTCAGATTCCAATATCTGGGGAGAGTTTCCGCAGTATTTGGATACCGAGAAGCTATTAGCATCGGCGTTAGCCATCCGCGCTGAAATGTATCCCTTGCGTAGCCCATTGCGTTTCCATTTCTCAATACCAGCTTTTTCCAAAGCATCCGCTCGACGTTTGAAGATCCAGTTCTTCCCAATGCCCACAATCCTTCCTTCACGTTTTCCTTTGAAGGTGTCTATCCACTTGACCAGATTGTCGCTGATCGTAAGCAATCGACGGCTCTTTGTTTTGGAAGCGGATTTCTTCACTTGAATCGTTTTGCGTTCCAAATTGATGTCCTCCCATGTCAATCGGCAGACCTCCGCCGTTCTTATTCCCGCAAACGCACCAATGGCTACGGCTGGCACGGCGTCGTTCTGCGTGTGGTTTAAAATTTTTTCCAGCTCTTCGGCAGTGAAGATGATCTCGAAGGTAGGCTTTTCTTGCTCCTCCTCGGGCGTAGGTTTGAATGTCTTTACCAGATCGGTGACAAGTTTCCCCTTGGGGACAAAATTTTCTTCCTGAGCCCAACGGAAAAATGTCCGCAGTTTGTTCAAGTGGTTGTTGCGAGTCTTGGTAGCTTTGTACATTTCGCAGTAAGTCTGGATCTCGTTTTTGGTAATCTTGTCCATCCGTTTCCCAAACGCCCTGGCAAAAGCATTCATAATGTGTTTGGAGTTGATGTAGTGGAGCTTTTCTTTCTGCTGAAAAGTATCGAGGTACTTCTGCACTGCATCGGCAGCCATGATCGGGATAACGGATTCCTTGGAACTCCATTCCAAGTATACTCGAACGGCATCCCCGAGCGTGGCACCTTTTTCCGCAAGGACTCGTTTCCACTCTTCAAGCTGAACAGCCTCCATCGTTGTGATGGAGTTCCGTGCCAGGACGCCTTTCTTTCGATCCTCCACGATCTCCTCGAACCGGGCATGGGCATCGGCCTCGTTGGCAAAAGTTTTTTCTTGGCGACCCTCGGCGGTCTTGTAAACGACCCGGTAAAAAGCACTCCCCTTCAAAGTGGTGCGGTAGATCTTTACCTTTCCTAGGGATGTCTCTTCGGAGTATGGATAGCTGATGACTGGCTTCTTTTTTAAGGATTTCATGGGAAAAGTTCTACACACTTCTACACAAATTTCAACAAAAAAGGTAGTGAACTACCATGCAACTTTGTGCGTATGGTGTATGAACTTTCTTGACCATTTACTCTGTAGAGTGCATTTTTACTGGTGTGAACAACTTTAATATGGTATGGTAACGATCAATTTTCAAATCCTACCCCCGCCACCATTTTTACTCTGTAGAAAGGTAAGACAGAAAAAGTTCTACACAGATCCTACACGGGAGGGCAAAAAATAATGAGTGCTCCGAGTAGAGGGACGCTTAAAACGCCCGATGGTCGTTTGGTAGAAATCACCGACCAAGAGTTTCAATATGGTCGTTGGTGGAATAAAAAAATCGACCAGTTCAACCGAGAGATTTACTCGTTCAAAAACCCAATGCCGCTGGAGAAAGGCGGTGAGACAAAAGCGTTTCACTTCAAACGGATCGTCTCAGCGTTGTGGCCAGCGGATGGACCGAAGCCTTTTATTTGGCACCCGTGGGCAGAACGAATGTTGGATGCGTCTTGCGAAAACAAATACCTTGCCGTTGCTGGGTGTGCGTCTAGCGGCAAAACGGATTTCTACGCTGTCTGGGCGATTATCAATTTTATCGTTGCTCCGTACACCACCATGGTGCTGGTCACCTCCACCACGCTCAAAGATTCTCGCAAACGTATTTGGGGAAGCATTCGAGACTACTGGCAATCCGCCCCTCCCCTTCCCGGCAAACTAGTGGACAGCATGGGACTCATCCGATTTGACGATGGACAAGGAGGAACATCCGACAAATCTGGCATCACGCTGATTGCGGCGGAAAAGAAAAAAGAAAAAGAGGCGGTCGGAAAATTGATCGGTTTCAAAAATGAGAACGTACTCGTGATCGCCGACGAGATGCCTGAGCTTTCGGAATCTATTTTAGAAGCCTCGGCGTCCAATTTGGCCATGAACCCAAACTTCCAATTCATTGGCATTGGAAACCCCAACTCTCGTTTCGATGCGTTTGGTGTTTTGAGTAAACCTAAAAATGGATGGCAGTCCATCTCTCCCATGGAGGAAGAATGGGAAACCCAACGAGGACTCTGCATTCGTTTCGATGGTGAGAAATCCCCCAACGTGATTGCCCGAAAGCTGATCTACCCTTGGATTGTGACTCAGGCCAAACTTGATGATGCGAAGCGTCAGTTTGGCGAAAACTCTTTGGCATATTACCGAATGTTTCGAGGCTATTGGGCACCCACTGGCGATGAGGACAACATATACTCGGAGGCAGAAATTATTTCCGCAGGGGCAGACCAAGACGCCATTTGGCTAGAACCCCCTACCCACGTGGCTGCTCTTGATCCTGCATTTACCAATGGTGGTGATAGGTCGGTTCTTTTTCATGGGCAATTTGGAATATCCAGGGATGGGTTACCCACTTTGTGTTTTACGCATTACGAAATGCTCCAAGACGATGTCACCGATAGAAAACGAACCCGAACCGAGCAGATAGTACGTCAATTCCAAGAACGATGCGAAATGGCTGGGGTTCGCCCTGAGTATGCGGCTTTTGACGCTTCTGGAGCTGGGGGTCCATTTGGCGATGTCGTAGACATGGTTTGGAGTCAGGAGGTTCTTCGTATTCAGTTTGGCGGCAAGGCTTCCGACCTTCCCGTATCTGTAACGGATAAAACTCCTTCGCATGAACGATATGTCAATCGGGTAAGTGAACTTTGGTTTTCCGCAAAAGAACTGATTCGCACAGGACAACTCAAAGGGATCGACAAAGAACTTGCCAAAGAAATGTGTGCTCGAAAATACACTACCGACAAAGGAACTTCCCTACGCATGAGGGTGGAAAGCAAAATCGATATGAAGTCACGAACCGGGGCGTCGCCAGACATTGCGGACGCCGCAGCCATTTTAATTGAGCTCTGTCGTCAAAGATTTGGGTTTGGTGGCATGACCACCGCTATCAATCGGAAAAAAAGCACCATAACTTTTAAACGCAGGGAGAACTTCTTTAAACTTAACCAAGTTAATTCTGGGCGGGCTCTCAAGATGGATATCTTTTCTGATTGACAGGTATATTCAACCACTATACAACCCCGATAACCGTACTTTCACCCCGATTTTTATTTCATGGAGTTTACTCAACCTATAGCCAACGATCCCTTGGTCGGAAATCTGAATCCAGATGGTTCAGCGCCTCCGAGTAGGCTAAAGGATGCAGAAAGTGCATATGGTATCTACACAAAGCTGAAACTGGCTGACGATATCAACGCCCACAACCGAGCGGAAGTTGACGCTATGTTCGATGGGGCAGCTCCTTACGACAACGCCGTCCTCTCGCAAAGCGGTATGTCCAGCCGTTGTAATTTGAATTTTGGAGAAGCCGAGTACCTCCTTGAGTCGGCATTAGCCAGTTATGTGGATCTAATCAATTCGGTCGAATGTCTAATCAGCGTCTCAGTAAAAGAAACAGACGTTCAAAAGAAAGCCGATTACGAAAAGATTATTGCCGAAGGGTTTACCAAAATGCTCCGTGATTGGGACGAGTTCAGTTTTAAACACGTTCTCAACAGCACTTATTTCATTAAACACGGGACATCTGTGACGTATTGGGAAGACGAATACGACTGGAGATGGCAGGTCAGTAAAATTGGCGATTTCCTTATCCCACGTAGAACATTTGCTTCTGAAGAGAGCATAGAACTTGCGTGTTCTCCCAGGATCATGCGTGCTCACGAATTATACGCTTTTATTCGTGATCCCGAACGTGCTTCCGAGATCGGTTGGAACATAGACGAGGTGAAAACAGCTATTTTGACGAACGCAGGTGGACTTTCCCATAGTTATGTTACCGATTGGGAACGCTACGAAGAGGATCTGAAAAACAACGACATTTTCGTGGCACATGGGTCTGCTTCCGAAATCCGTGTCCTTCATTTTTGGGTCAAAGAGTTTGACGGAACTATTTCCCACTACATCTCGTTGGCGGATGGATCGAACAAAGAGTTTCTATACGCAAAAAGAAATAGGTTCCGTAATGCTTGTGACGCTTTCGTTACGTTTACTTACGGGGTAGGAACCAACGGCTTTTACCAAAGCATCCGTGGGTTAGGTTACAAGATCTTCCCGCACGTCCAGGTCTCCAATCGTATGAGATGTCAGTTTGTGGATGGAGCTATGCTTTCAACAAGTCTGCTAATCCAGCCCGACAGCGAGGATTCCATGGAAAACATGGCTTTTGAGTACCTAGGTCCTTTTAGCGTTCTTAACGCCGGGGTAAATATCATCGAGAAAACCCTTCCCAACATTTCTCAAAACGCAATCCCAGTGTTGCAAGATATGCAACAGCAGTTGCAACAACGGGCAGGGGCATATCAGTCCACAGCAGGAAATCCCGATTCAACGGAACGCACCAAATTTGAAGTTCAATCCCAACTTCAAGGCGAAGCTCGCCTATCTACGGGAGCCATGAATTTGTTTTACGAGCCTTGGAACAGACTTCTCCGTGGCGCTTTTAAACGGGCTATTCGTGAAGACTATCTTGCGGCAGAGCGGGGCGGTGAGGCAGTGATGGCTTTCCGAAAGTATTGCACTAGCCGTGGCGTTCCTCTCGATACGCTTTTAAACAAAGTCGAAGAGGTTAACGCTGTTCGAGCTATGGGCGCTGGTTCCGATCAGATGCGTCTCGTGGCCATGGATGAGTTTATGCAGATGATGGGTCAGTTTGATGAGCAAGGTCGTCAAAATCTGCTACGTGATCGAGTAGCCGCCCGAGTTGGTTACGATCAAGTTGATCGCTATCTTCCCCCTAAGCCTGACGCCCGTCCCGTCATTGATCAAAAAATTGCCGAATTGGAAAATGCAGCCTTGTCACAAGGACGCCAAGTACAAGTCGAACCGAACGAAAACCACTTTGTTCACGCACAGGTACATATTGGGGACATTGCAAACAACGCCCAAGCGGTCAAAGCAGGTCAAATTGATCCACGTCAAGCGGCTACTTATTTCCAAGTGGCGATGCCCCACGCTACTCAACATCTCCAGCAACTTGTTTCCGACGATTCCCATAAAGAAGAATACGGAAACCTTAAAAAGACTTTGCAACAAGCTGGAGAGATTGCCGAGCAAACCATTGAGAAAGTCCAATCTCAACAAGCTAAAACCCAACAGACTCCCCAAGGAGGTGCTTCAGGTCAGCCATCTCCCGAAATGCAAGCCAAACTGCAACAACATCAGGCCGAAATGCAGATGGAGCAGGAGCGTCACCAACAGAAACTTCAACTTGATGCCGCAGAAGCCAAACAAAAAATGGCTCTCAAAGACGCAGAGACCGCACAAAAGATTCGTTCCGCCTCACGACCGACTAACCCCGTTCCCCAAGCTATTGCATGACATATAAAGAATGGTCCAAAAGACCTGACATGATTGAAGCTCTTGCTGAAATCCTAAAAACGCCCGCAATGTTTCAAGCTCTTTCGGTTCTTACCGAAGAACAATTGCCCAAAGCAATTCTTCGAGCAGATTCTCCCAATCTAATGGAAAACCACGCTCTTCTTAATGCACGTCGAGAAGGGTATTTTGAGTTTCTCCGCAACTTGAAAACTTTAGCAATTCACAAACCCCAAAGAATTTCCGAGAGCGACATTGCCCCTTGGAAACACGTTTCAGAATCCCAGAAGGTTTAATTAACCACAACATAACCCATGAACGCCGAACCAACACCAGTAGCCTCCGAACCCAGTGCCGTAACCTCTCCATCCGTTGCCCCTTCCCCATCCACTCCCGATAGTGGTATGTCGGATTGGGGAACTCGGCTTGATTCGCTTTTTGACCAAGCAGAGAAAGGAATCAATCCTTACGAAAATACCGAGACCACGGAAAGCGAGCCTGTTGAACCCAAGGTTGAGAAAACAACTAAAGCTAAAACTAAGGTTGCCAAAACCCCTAAAGTCGAAAAAACCGAAACCAAAGATGAAGTGACTCCCGAGGCGGAAACCAATGTCGAAGAAGACGTGACTTCCGATAAAGAAGAACCCAAAGAGACCTCGGCAGAAGAAACAGCTCCCGCCAACCTTACTGATAAAGCAAAAGTCAAATGGGGCGAATTAAAAGCAGAAGCCGCAAAAGCAAAACAATACGAATCGGAAATTGTTTCTTTGAAAGAAGAATTGGAAAAAGTTAAGAACTCCGTTCCCGACACAACGGAGGTTGAAAGGCTTAAGAAAATCAACGAAGAATACGAAACCGAATTGGCCACGACCCGGATTGAAGCTACCCAAGAGTACAAATCAAATGTCGTAACCCCAATGGTAAATGTGATTGGTTACCTCAACGGGCTGGCCGAGAAATACCAGATAGAGTCAAAAGACATTCTTTCGGCGATGGCTGAAGCCGATCCCAGTAGGCAATCCGATTTAATTGCCGACATAGCTGCCAGCATGAACGAACGTGATAGGTTAAAGTTCTACGCTGCGGCAGATGACTATTCGGCTATTCTGAAACGTCGGGACTTTTATCAATCTAGCTCCAAAGAGCGCCTTGCAAAATTAGAACAGCAGAAGGCTTCCGAAATTGCCAAAGCCAAAGCTGAATCTGAAAGAACCACATCGGAAGCCAAGGCTGCTTATGAAAAAGCTACGGCCAAAGTTTTCGGGGATCTAAAGAAATCCGTATCGTTACTTTCTGACGAAAAAGTTTCTTCCGAGGTGGAGAGGTTGGCAAAAGGCGATTACACCAACGCCAATCCAGAGTTAAAAGCGTACTTGGCTCATTCCGGGGCTTTACTGCCTCACGTGTTGAAGTCGTTAAAAGAAGCTCAAGCCAATTTAGAAAAAGCCAATAAGACCATTGCTTCATACCGAAACGGGTCTCCCAAAGCTGGATCTGGCACTTCTGATGGTGCCAAAGCAATCCCTTCGGATCTGGGGTTCTTGGATGCTTTAGAGCAACAACTTCGATAATAGTTAAAAATCTTGTTGACTGGTTGGGGTGCGGTGTATTAAGCCTACATCGTGCCCCAAGTCATTTATACTTGGAAAAGGCGGCTTGAGCCTCAATCAAGTTGTCAGTTGCAGCATAAAATAGAGCTTAAAATTCAGTTTAACCGCTGACTCCACTCTGGCTCGGGATGGGGGAAAACACCTGTGCTAACGCACATGAATCGATCTACGACACTGGGGAATCTGGTGAGTAGGTTTATTCAACAACAACCCAACCCACTCTAATTTTATGTCATACGATATTGAACAGGTTTTGGTCAACGAAGCTAACCGCATCGGACCCGATATTTATAGAAAGACCCTTAACACTAGCCCTTGGCTAAAGCTCGTTAAGAAAGACACATGGCCCGACGAAATGGGTCAGAGCATCAATGTGCTCACCTATGAGCGTTCCCTCCCTACCAACACCTTGGCTTGGAGCGGACTTAGCCTCACTGGCACTGGAAGCTTGAATTCCGCTTTCAACGGAAACACCGCTGGAACCCAATCTTGGGGCAATGTCAACCTTGACCCTGTTGCCGCCGTTGGGACTGCCGCCGTTGGGGCTCCTCCCTTTGCCAACACGGGAACTGCCGCTTCGGCAGCTTCTGGTTTTGGTGCTGGTAATGCCATCCCAACAGCTCAGATCGTCAACTTCGCTCAAACGCTCCGTAGTTACAACCTGACCCAGACCGCCATCCAGAGCCCTACGCTCTCGGTGAACGATCTTCGCTTCAGCTTGAAGCGCAAGGAGCAGCTTTCCAACATCTTTGATATTCTCTCCGAGAATACCAGCTATGCTTGGCAGGATCGCTATCGTGACGAATTTGTTCGCCTTTCTCAGAACAAATACGTAGCCAACATTGATTCCACTGGTAATCTGATCCGTTTCACGGGTGAGCTTGCTCAGTTCGACGGAACCCCTGGAAAAACCAGTGGAGCTTCCACGTATTCTGATGCTGCCACCGATGTTGGTTTTAACGCCAGCGGTGCAACCATTCTGGTTGGAGGCAACGTCGTTGCAGGTACTGGAGCTGCTACTGGTAGCTACCTTCCCGGCGTCGGAGTTCCCATCCCAGCTTCAACATTGACTCAGGGTATCTTGGATCGTTGCTACATGAAGCTTATCCGTGACGGAGCTGGTACTAACGCACTTGGTCGTGAGAATTCACGTCCCGTGTTTGGTCTTATCTGCTCTTCGGAGACTAGCCGCAACTTGATTGCCGATAACCCCGACATTCGTCAGGACTGGCGCTACTCGAAAGAGGTCAACGAGCTCCTCGCGCCTCTTGGCATCGAGCGTAGCTACGCTGGTTTCTTCCACATGGTCGATGATTGGGGTCCAAGGTATATTCTTACAACGGTTGCCGCACCTACAGTGTCGGTTACTCTTGGAGCAAGCAACGCCACGGCTCTTCAGTATGTCCGTGTGTTCCCTTATGCCATGGTCGCCACGACCCAAGGCTACAAGTGGGATATCAACCCCGCATACGAGGCCGCTACATACGAGGATTCCATCGTATTCCACCCAGACGTGTTCATCAATTTGGTGCCAAAGCCGATTACTTCAGTCGGGCAGGCATCGTTTGATGCAGTAAGTTATATGGGTGAGTTTAAATGGAAAAATATACCTCACCAAACGGACAACCCAGATGGCACATTAGGTTTCTTCCGTGCCGTTCTTAGTGCGGGTTCAAAGCCCGTTCGTCCTGAGTGGGGTTTTGTTATCCGCCACCAGCGTGCTTCTACAACCCTTGGTCTACTTAACGTGACCACGGCTTCTCAGAACACCACTGGTGTAGATACCTTCAACAGCATCCAAGCAAACGCCTAATTGAATCTTCAGTGTGAGTGAGTGGCCTAAAAACCACTCACTCCACTGAAACTCAATTCACAATCCAAACCTATGGCCACGTTAATGATCATCGGGATGGGCGGTAAATCTAAAAAAGGAACAACGCACATGAACCCAATGGAATCGTACTTAAGCGGTAAGCAAAACGACGGAGCTGACGAAAGCCAAGATAACAACTCCGACACAGATTCGAGCAAAAAGCCTCTTGTTGAGGATTCCGAGTCGGGTCACAAAACGGGTAAGCTTACTTTTAACAAACCTGCTGGATTTAAAATTCCTGACGGAGTCAAGGACGGCGAAGCATTCGACGCCATGGCAACCGTTCGTTTTGAAAACGGCAAACTCGTTCTTGCTGAACTGGACGGCGCACCCGTGCAGGACGAAAAGAACGAAGGGGATGAGGACGAAGACGAGCCTACCGAAGACGAGACCACTCCATCGGAAGATGGATCTGAAGACGACTCTTCGGAGAGCCCGAATAGCCCAGCCCCAACTGGAAGCGATCAAGACGATGTAGGTGCAGAGGAGCCAAAAGACTTCTTGAGTGCCATCGAAAAGAAAGCTTCCAAGTTGAAGCGGTAGTTCTCCAATACATCTAGCAAGGGTCAGGGGTTCTATCCCCCTGGCTCTTTCTTCCAACACAATGCAGCTAACTTACGACCTCACCACACAGAGATTTTCGACAACAGGCGGAATTAGCCGACTTTTGTCAAAGCTCTCACTTAATCGTGGGGATACTCCGACAATTATTGTTACGTTGACGGACAATGGGGCATCTACCAGTTCTGCCCTTACTGCTCTTAACGGAGCTTCTGCTGTTCTTGGGATTAAAGCCAATGGTGCTTACGGATCGGGTTTTCTTGCCGCTTCTCCTTCTCCGACTACTTCAACAACTATTTCGGTTAGCTCCAATACTGTTACCTTCCCCCTCAATCTCAACACAACTCAGATAGCGTCGGCATTTACGATCAATGGGTCTAGTGTGCAGCCCCCCACATTGGTTTGCATGATGCAAATTCAATTTACGAAAGGTTCCAGCGTTACTAGCACGTCTTCCTTGGAAGTTGATCTTAACAACGATGTGATTTCTGGAACGGAAGGCCCACTAAGTTCCGTTACAAATTCTCTAGCCGTTTCCGCCACAGCCAGCGCACTTTCCGCAGGCTCCAATCCCTCAGCTTCCGCTTCCGTTTCTGGAACTTTATCCAACCCACAAGTCAGTTTTGCTTTTGGCATTCCAAATGCCGCAAACAATACTTTGTCTATCGGCACTGTGGGAACCAATCCCGGTGGAAATGCCACCGCATCGGTCAGCGGCACTTCTCCCAACCAAACACTTAATCTTGGTCTTCCCGCCAACTCTTTGTCGATTGGGGCAATATCAACCAATGTGGGAACCCCAGCCACCGCTTCGATTAGTGGGACGGCTCCAACTCAGACTCTTAACCTTGGGCTACCTGCCACTCAGTTGTCTTTAGGTACCGTGGCCACAAATGTTGGAACCGCAGCCACGGCTTCACTTTCTGGAAATGCTCCTGCCCAGACTTTAAGTCTTGGCTTACCCGCCACCCAACTTTCAATTGGTACTGTGGGAACCAATCCAGGTGCTGCCGCCACAGCATCAATAAGTGGAAATGCTCCTGCACAAACTTTGAATCTTGGTTTGCCTGCCACGACTTTGGGAATTGGAACGGTTGGGACTAACCCTGGGGGAAATGCAACTGCGTCGATTACGGGAACGGCACCCACCCAAACACTTAACCTTGGGCTACCCGCCAATTCTCTTTCAATAGCGGCAGTCAATACATTGGCCGCAGGTAGTCAGGCCACGGCTTCTATTGGCGGAACCGCACCCAACCAAACTCTTACCCTCGGCATCCCCATTGGAGCAACTGGGGCAACTGGTGCCGTAATCCCACCCGCCACCACCGCTCCTTTAGCAAATGCCGCTACCGCTTCTGTTGGAACGTCTACAAACTACGCAAGGGCAGATCACGTTCACCCAGCCACTGGGGTCTTCAGTGTTGCGGGAAAAACTGGAACGGTGTCCTTAACGCATTCCGACATTACCGATTTTAATTCTTCGGTGACCGCATTGGCGGCTGTTACTTCCGTAAACGGCCAAACGGGTAATGTGACTATTCCTACAGGTGTTTTGTCAGTGACTAGCGGTGCTACAACCCAAACGGGGGCTGTTACATTGGGGTCGATGGCTTCACTAGATGAAGAAGATGTCTATAATTATTTAGCCAACCAGTATGATCCCATAGGTTCCGCCGCAAACGCAGCTTCTGCATCTGTGCCACTGAATACAAAAGGAGCGGCCAACGGAGTTGCTTCCCTCGACGGGGGTGGAAAGGTTCCTGTGGCACAGCTTCCTTCAACTTTAATGCGGTATATCGGTACTTGGAATGCTACGACCAATACTCCGACGCTTAGTAATGGAACTGGAGTTTCTGGAAACGTGTATAATGTGTCCGTTGCAGGAACTTCTTTGGGGTACACTTGGAATGTTGGAGATTGGGCAATTTACAATGGAAGCAAATGGGAGCAATCTCCCGGTAGTGATGAAGTTGTAAGTGTTGCGGGGAAAACGGGTATCGTAACTTTGGATACCAGCAACATATCTGAAAATTCGTCGTATCTTTATTTTACAGCGGCTCGGGCTATTGCAGCCGTAACTTGGTCAACGCTTACGGGTATTCCAAGTTGGATTGCTTCGGTAACTACGTTTGCCCAATCTCTTTTGACTTCCGCATCTGCCGCAGCCGCAAGAACTGTTTTGGGACTGGGATCGATATCTACTTTTTTAGGAGACCAGAATTTACGAGTTGCGGATCAACCTAGTTTTTGTGGAGGGACCGTATCATTTGGTTCTGGAGGATCAGCAAGTTTTGCAGACGAAGGTTTTATTATAAATAGTGATGGGGAGATCACGGGGAATTTTAGCGTTGATGCTAATGGAGCCGCTACGTTTTCCCAAGGAGCCATCAATTTAAATGCCAATGGGTCAGCGAATTTTGCAAATTCAAATGTAGTAATTGCTGCGGATGGGGGAATTTCAGCAAAGTCATTAACTCTAACGACCCCTCTACCTGCTACTTCTGTTTCGGGGGTAGTGACTACCAGCACAACTGCGGGTCAGCAAATCAATAAAATTGTTACCATGAGTCAAGCTGCCTATAATGCTTTAGGTACTTACTCCTCAACTACCCTCTATGTTATAGTGGGCTCTTAAGCCGTGAAACTTACAGACGCTTCTGGGTTTAAGTTAGGTTCGGTTTCTGTACTTGCCATTTACTCTGGCAGTACCAAAGTATACCCGACAACGGTAGGTACTACCCTTCAAACCATTTCTTTTACAGTTTCTTATCAATACTTAAATAAAAAAGGTAGATTGATTTCGGGATTTGGGTTTCAAGATGTAAGTGTAACCGCTTCGTCCAATTTGCCTGTATCCGTTTCAATTATCAGTGGAGCAGGTGGAGTTCTTCAGCAGATAGCGGGTCAAACGTGGAGAATATCTGAAAGCAATCTAGATGTTGCTGAAACCGTAATTATTCAAGCCACTCAATCGGGAAATTCCATTTATTCCCCCGTTACGGCAAATTATGCCGTCACTTTCCATGCACGTGGGCATGGAGCTGGAGATTAGGCCATGAAATACTACAAGAAATACTTTTTTTTAGGTCCAGGAAGAAACGCCACTACAACCATTCATAAAATGTTTTTGGATGTTGGTAAAAAGTCTTTACATAACAAATTTTGGGCAGATGACGCACGATTACACTTAACTTGCGTTTTTGACGAATACGACGTGTTCACAGATTGTCATTATCGTTGCGATTTTAAATGGCTGGACGAGAAATTTGGCGACTCGGCTTTGTTTGTGTTGAATTATCGAAATTTAGACGAATGGCTAGTGAGTCGATGGAATATGGTTCGTAGGATCAAAAATAATCCAAATGCCGTCCGAACCCAACGACGAGATCCGTATACTGGACAACTAGTGGCCAGCAAAGGTGATTTGGATAGACAACTTAGCAATCAATGGCTTCAAGAATACGTGTATTTTACAAATTTATTTAGAAAAGGTTTGATTGAGTATTTTAAAAATAGAAACAATTTTATATGCCTAAATGTAAGTGATTCCGTAGCTTTTTCGGATTTTGCTAACTCTTACATAAAAAAAGGTTTAGTAGTGCCAAGGGAGAACGCCCGTTCACATCGCGTCGATTTTTTTCGTTCGCCCGAACCTGTTCGAGAAGCTCTTTCAGCTCTTAAAATTTCCCCGGAAGATTATTCCAAAGTTGTGATTGACCACATAACAAAACCTCTCAAGGTATATTTTTAAAGAATGGTTGATTATACCTTGACATAACCGCAACACTAATTCAATTTCCAGTTAAATTTCAACCAACCTGCCACAACCCGTATGTTACCACTAACCGCACCCATTACTATTTCTCTTCCCTCTTCGACGGGGGGCACTTCAACGGTGTCACTGACTTTCAGTCAGGTTGACTATTCGGTTGCATACGACAATACCGAGCAAAAAGCAGTTGCTAGAATTAGGGGTCTGGATAAGCCAGTTCCCCTTTGGTTGGGAGCAGAATACCAAGCTGCGGGACAATTTACGGACGCCGAAGTTGATGCACGTCTTGCTTCAATTATTGGAACTACAGACGCTCAAATTGCGACTTCGTTGCAAAACATCGCCAACCATGTGAAAGCCGTAGTGAAGGCTACTCCAGCACCTGCGGCTACTCCAGCACCTGCGGCATAGTTCAATGAACACTTCGCATCACGCTCCTTTTCCTCCTTTTCCATACATGGGGTTAACCGCAGCCGCAGTGTCGATGGGCTCCACGACCCTTTCTTTTGTTCAACAACACCCCGCAATTCAAGACTGTGCAGTGTTTGTTGGTTTAATTGCGGGGTGTTTTTCGATTGTTGCATCGGTAGTCACGGTCATTCTCCGAGTCAAAGAACACTTTGCTTTGGAGTCTGAGTAATTGTGATTGATGCCGTGATTACGGACGAACAATTAAGCCCTCTCGTCTATGATCTCATCTGGACTCACCGACCCAAGAAAACTGATCTTTGGTTGAAAAGGGGGATTAACCGAATCCCCAGAAAGAATCTTGTAGATCATTTCCGCAAAAAAGGGGAGAAGGACCCCAATTTTGAAAGGCACATTCATGCCGCATATCGAAAACATTTGTCGGCTGTCGCCGCACGGGATGCGTTTTTAAAAGTGGTAAACCACAAAGAATACATTGAATCAAAAACCCAATTTCCTTTGGAGCCTGGAGAAACCAATCACATTGGTTGGGTAGTCGCTTGCTACAACGAACCTGATTACGTCTCCCAATGTTTGGAATCTATTCGTCAAAACGATTCGGGACCTATTTTACTGATCAACGACGGAGGTGATGCGACTGGTTTGCAGGAGATTGCCGATTCTGTAGGAGCCAGGTTTGTAAACGGAGGACGATTAAAGAATCTTCGGGATGGCCACAATTGGTGGAAACGATTTTTTACATTGGGGTTGGAACTTGGCACCGATTATTTGGTCAAACTCGACCCCGACTCGTATTTTTGGAGACCCCTTAGAAACTCCTTAAAAGGGCTTACTTTTTTCGGCACTACAAACGACTTTGCCGAACGGAATCCGCACACAGTTCAAGGTGGTGCCCAAGGTTTTAGTCGAGCCTACGCCGAACGTGTTTTGGCCGAGGATATGACGGCTCGACCAAGGATCAAGGCCATTGGGCCAGACAAGATTCGTTTTACTACCGATGGGTATCTTTGCGACATGAACGAAGAGATGGGAGTCCTTGGGGAGGAATGGAAAGAGGTAAATAGCGTCTATTCGTTGCGTCAAGAATTGCCCGACAGCGAACCCGGCACCTTTGCAATCACGCACCCCCACACGCTGGGAGTTGTTGCCGTTAGCCCGCACCACTCCGCCCGTTTGGATATTTGCTATGCCTGCCCTTCGTTCAACATCGACACACGAATTTGCAAGGAGAACGGCGTTTACATCTATCCAAAAACTAAAATCCCCAACGAAACGTGCCCGCTTGGAAAGTGGGACTTACCAACAACCGATACAACCAAATGAAAAAACTATTGTTGCCCTTTGTGTTCCTCTGCTCCTGTGCCCACGCCCCCGTGCATTCGGTCAACACAAAGCCCGTCATGAGTTCGCTTGATAAGATTGACGCCAATCTGTCCCAAGCAGATGCCAAATCCGTCCTGATTGAAAGTTGGATCAAGAATTCCCGTTAATTTTACTATGAACCAATCACTTACTTTTTTTGAAAAAACCCTTCTGTGGGTTTCAGTGTTGTCAGTCGTTTTGTTTTCACTGGCAACTTGCTCCCCAGCATTTGCGGCGTCCGTCTCAAAGGCCGACCAAATAGCGACGGTTGAGCACCTTCGTCGTTTAGTAAAAGATTCCGAAGCTCAAGTAGTGATCGCAAAAAATGCCACTACGGAAATTCAAATTCAAGCCGACAAGATTGCCGGGGAGCGTGATTGGTGGCAGAACGACTCTGCTCGAAAAGAGGTTGCCATTAAACGCTATCAACACAAATTGGACGTGTTGGGATTATTATTATCCGCCGCCGCTGGAGGGTTGGCATTTTTTGTTCTAGGTATGTTCACTGGCTACATTAACCCAGTGATGGCCGCTTATTCTCTCGCTGGACGCATCGTGCTTTCCACCACAGTTTCAGTTGCGGTGTACACTTGGGTTCGTTTTTTCTAA
>Ga0007818_1000180_pt1 | contig 18851 bp, 15 predicted proteins | sample CryBogCBE08Jun09_FD_71221 | JGI IMG/M metagenome (GOLD analysis project Ga0007818, IMG submission 71221) | Freshwater microbial communities from Crystal Bog, Wisconsin, USA - CBE08Jun09 | ecosystem: Environmental > Aquatic > Freshwater > Lake | place: Crystal Bog, Wisconsin, USA | collected...
CGGTTTCTCGTGTCTCTAGTGATCACCGAGGCGAGTAGTCGGGTCGTAATCAATCTCATCGAGCGCTACGTCACCTCGGATTAACATGTGAGTCAGCGATGTGGTTGGTACCCACTCCCCCGCTACCTCATCCCAGGTGTCTTCGAAGCCTTCTCCGCTTCTATAAAAGTCAAGTGGTGTTTCTTTGCCATCCAATGACACTGTCTGAAAGTACCTAGTTCGCTGAATTTGGTCGTATATCTGGGTAGAGATTTCTTTAATTTGCTCTGGCGTCATGCTCTCGATATCACTCGGCAGTTTTGCCATAAACAGCTTCTGCTCCTTCTTGGGTTCCAAGGACTCATTCTTCGTCATGACTGTGGCTCCGTCGAAGCAGGAAGAACCTGAATGACTTGCGTAACTGGTGCTGCTCCGGGCTGACTGATCGTTACCGAACAGCTATTTCCTGTGAAGGTAACGGTCGTGCCGTCTGAACTACATGACCCTGAAACGCTGAGCGTGATTGGGCCTGCTTCAGGTGTTCCTGCCGCGAATGTTGGTGTGTAGACCGATTTTCCAGAATTATCTACAACAACATTCGAAGCACTAGGCACTCCCGTGAACGAAAGGGTGTTTGGCGCATAGACAACAGATGTAGGCATGCTGTAATCCGTTGTTGCAGGGGGAAGTTGACAACTCTGACCCAAATCAGGGATGTGACCAAGAACACTGCACCAAATGATTCCATTATCGGCATAGTCAGAACCGTTGGGGGTAGCTGGAGTCGCTGGTGACGCAACAACAGGTGCTGGAGATGACTGAGGAGCAGGCGCACCAACAACCGGAGGGCTCACCACGGGAGCTGGAGATGTTGCTATTGGCACTGGCGACTCAGTTACTGAAGTCACCGGAACAGGTTGTGCCACCGGTACTACTGAAGTTGTTGGACTGATGACACCACTGGCTTCAGCCGGAGAGTTCACAAAGGTCGGTTCAGTAACAACAGGAGCAATTTGAGTAATTGGTGTTGCAGTAACAGCTGGTGTTGGGTGATTCATACCAACACTCATTAGGTAAAACTCAGCAAGTGTTGCGGACCTCGTTACCGGTACATGTGTATTTAGTGAATGTGCAACCACCGTTTTGAGTGGTGTTGCCTTATGAGTACCTGATCCTGCGTACGCTGGACATCCTAGAAACAGAAGGGCCAAGGAGAGGCCGGTAATAGATAGGCTTTTCACCCTATTCATCAGTAAATCCTTCCTCGTCATCTGTCGGAATTGAATCACTTTCTTCAATGTACACCCGTGTTTCTGCTCGATACATGTCCCTACAGGTGTCCTCTGGGACATTCATTTCCCAGGTCTGAATCTCCACTGGATTACCTGGAGCCTCACCAAGGACAACGGTTACCACCTCAGTCATCATCTTGACTAGCTGGATCAGTTCTGCAACATTGGTCGCTTCATATGTCCAGTTGGGATTTAGGTATTCAACTGGTTCACTAAAGCCCAACTTGAGTAGCTGCTCTTCAGCGACCGGTGTCAGTGCAAGCAAGTCTCCAATGTTGAGATTGGATATCACTTCTCCAATCACGTGGCCATTGGAATCTGACCAGAACTGAACGTACCGTTTATCATCAAATTCACAAAGAGCAATGTGATTCTTGCCAGTCGTAGCCAACGCTCCCAGCAACTCTGGCAAATTGGTCAAGAATGACTGGACCGTTGAGGTAGCTCCATTTTTGTATCCTGTAAGTTGAATATATCCCATGCAACAACCGTATAGATAGGGTGTGACATTACATTGAGTACTGGCAATCCATTACTATTGGCCTTAAGCGCAACTCGGAATGGAGTCACATGAACGTTCCATGTATTCCCCAACAAACACCCTGTGGTTGTGGGACACCAAGATTCAAGGATCAAACTTGTCCATTCTGCAAAACACAAAACCTTGTTTGCTGGGCGGCAATGGTGTATCAGTGCTCAAGGTGTGGGGCTCCAAACTCAACTTCATAGTTTTTGCATTAGCAAGTTTGACTATATGTCACACTCCCCCGTCATACTCATGTTGTCTAAGAAGGGACTTGATGGGAAGAGCTCTTACCTTGCAGAACCGAATGAATGGAAACATCCGACTCAAACTTCAGGCAATTCTTGAAGATAATGGTGACTTTACAATCTACGACTCCGATGAAGGGCCTAGAAATGCTGTCGGGGACAGATATGAATACATAGGGGAATTTACAATCAAAGCGCAATACGTTCAAGAAATCGTTGGCTTACTCGGAGGTATGACGGGCGATGATCTTCTAGAAATCATCGAACGGGACTGGGAGCCAACCCAAGGTGAAGGACTTGAAAAATTGATCCGAGAGAGCGGTATTTCATACAACTTAGTAATAGAACGATAACGATGCACTCCATACATGACATTGAGGTGACCGGGATTCGAAATCCTTAACACAACAAAGGACTTGGGCAAACAGTGGTGAAGCGCAGTGATTTATGCAACAACCATCTAGTTGGATGCACACGGTCGTGTAATTGATTCGTCAAACAAATCAGAGAAATCTAACTTGATTATTTGTGCATAGGTTCAAAACTCGAATTTTTTGTGAAGATGCCACCTAGATGTAAGTAATCTCGACCAGGGCAAGCAACGCTGTATTCCGAGAATTGATCTCAAATTACGACACTTAACTGGCTCATGCAGCAATGCTGGATGACTTAAAAAACAATATGTTGGAGCGCGGTCATTCAAAGTTCTGATAAATCGCAGAATCAGGCTTATTTAAGAATTCACCCCACGTAGCACCCTGTGTCTCGATAAATGAGGTGAAGAATTCAGCGAAATCTAGGGTTGGCGGTGAAATTGATGCAAACGTTTTTGCATTTTCAACAGACCAAGCTATTCCAACTTCATTATAGAAAAAAACTTTTAGATGTTGCACCCACAGTTTTTTTGAAAGGTTCAACTTGTGATCATATAGAGCCTTGCACGTGCAATCTGACTCAACATGAGTAGAAAAGGATTTCTCAACATCGTTCCAAGAGTTCCAAGTCAATGGCCAGGGTTTAAAACCTTCCCATCTGTCCTTAACACCTGCATCAGCAGCCCAATTTCTAATCGCTTCAATATCTAAATGAAGAAAGATGTCTTGTTTGCTGTGCTTAGCAATACTTATGTAGCGGCTATCAATATCAGTTTGATTAGTTAATTCAAATCCAGTACCGAGTGAGATCGAAAAACGTGATTCAGGGATCCCTAGTGAATTCTTTCCTTTGTTCTTGAGAGTTTGAGCAAGCTTCTTTTCACCAGAAATGCCCTCTCTCGATTCTTTGTCAATCATCACAGCAATGTTTCCACCTACAGCAGGTATCACTTGGAGTTCGAATAAATGTTCAAGGTCGCGGACTCCTTGCCCGCTAATTACGCGAATACCCTTATTGTTAAATAATTCCAAAAACCATTCCTCCAGAATCACTTTGTCAACGTAACCTTCTACAAAGAGCCACTTGGTTACCATCAGTGTTGCTTGACCATCTGTAACACCTACAGATTTCATAAAATCATCAAGCACACTTGGATGAAGAATCCTGGGATAGATGCAGATTTTTTTACCCTTACTTTCAACTCTTTTAACATTGAACTTCACTAAATTCTGACCTGTGATGTTAAAAATCTCTGGACTATGCGTGGCAATAAACATTCTTGCACTGTGTAAAATTGAAAGTGTTTGTAACCATTTACAAACAGAGGAGATTGCAGCAGGATGCAAAAACGCTTCAGGTTCGTCAATTATTAACTCGGTTACAGAGAAATCAGGTATCACTTGCCACTTTTGCAATTCCCTCAAGTCCTGACTTGCGTCGAGCATAAAACATGTTTTATTTTCTTCACTATCAAGTGTCATAGACATTCTCGACAAATAGCCACCTTCAAATTTGAGATAAGAACTTTCACCAATGTTTCTTTTTTGGAGCCTTAACGGGCTTGAAAGCATGATGTTCACAGCAATACTCAAAACAAGTGTTATCCAACGATAAATTCCAGAACCAGCATCTTCTAGGTTGAAATCCACATTTGATGCAAGCCCCTCAAGTAAGTCGTCGAGATCTAGTTTCTCATCAAAAGTTATAACCATTGGCGGTGCATCAGTTTTTCTATGCAAAGAAACATCTATTCGATCATCTTTGCTGATGTCATCAGGAGCTTTAAATGTAAAAGCAAAAGTAAATTCATCCGAAATAAAGCTAGGCAACAGATTTGTTGCAAGCTCATGAAGCCAGAATGCAGCCATTCTTACTGCCCCATTTGGACCACCTGAATCATTGTCATGGGTATACCACTTATATTCCGACAAATCGCCCCAACGGGGAGATGAGAAATACAAGGGGTTATCGGGGTCAGTCTCAATAGAATTTGCAATATTCCCGATTGCATGTGTCAAATTATACGAAAGATTATTTCGATCGTCATCAGCAAGAGTCCTGTAGGGCAAGTATTCCCAATACCAACCTATGTCAAAAAAGCCAACTGATGAATTACCTATATTATCTGTAACCAATGGAAAATAAATATGATCATCATCAATTAAAAGAAATTCTGTCGATCGAATGTCTTTAAGAACGCCAAGATCGTACTCCCGAAAATTTATTTTTGAAAATTTTCCTTCTTCCGTATTCAATTGAACGGACGAGCTTAAAAAATGCTCTACTTTAATTCCGCAATCATTGATAAAATAAGAACGGTTTATTCTCCCGTACAGAATCCAATCGCCATGACCAATGAATGAGTCTCTGTCAGGGTCGTGCCAAAAAAATAGATCGGAAATGAGAATCTTTAAGAAAGTGTTTATTGCCGTTTCTGACACCTCACTAAAAAACCGTTCTCGTAATTCATACCAAATAGAAACCAAATTCGCAGATGTAGTAGTTGGCTCAGTATTTATCCATTTTAGGAGAGTGTCGAAGTTAAAGTCAGGATAATCAAGGCTGTCTTCAAAGAAGAATCCACTAAAACGCTCAATAACAGTACGTAGAAATTCATCATCTTTGTTGCCTAACAACGTGAAATCACCGTAGCTTCCAGGAGGCGCTTTTCTAATGCCATCGGGCTCGAACAATGGTGAACTTGGATTTATTTTTAAGAGTAATGCACACAACCGCTCAACCTTCAATCGAGGATTGAGGGAATCGCTCACACAATTGAGTAGACGTGTTTTTCCTGCACCATTTGCTCCGAAAAAAACATTAATCCTATCTAGATGTACTCCGGTACTTTCGAATCCTTCAAGGATTTCCTTTGCGTATAGCCCTTTTAGTTCCATTTATGTATGGTAGCAAGTTTGACAATTAAAATTGCAAGACACAATGCACAATGTAACCTTGCAATTTATGAATTATAAATCAATTGTAGCTTCTGGCAGAAAGTCTGTCGACTAAGCAACTCACTCTAAACGTTTTTTTAGATACACATCGATGAAGAGTTGCTTCACTTGCAATGATCGTAACCTTTGACTTTGCTCTTGTAACTGCAGTGTAGAGCAACTCTTTTGACAACGCCAAAGATTTAGAATCGGGCAAAGAAATAATTACATTCTCATACTCGCTACCTTGAGATTTGTGAATTGTCATTGACCAGGCGGTTTCAGCTTGTCCTATTTGACCCTCTAACCTAATTCGTTGGTTATCAACAGACCCGAAGAATCCAGCTCGATTGTCGTTTTCCAAGGCAAGGAATCCAACGTCACCATTTGCGAGTCGTTTTGAGTTTGAGAGGATTACTGACTGCTCATTCTGAGTAATCAGAATAGGTGCACCAATTGGGAATCGTTGAAAATTTCCCAATTTGTCTTCAGGGAGACTCCGCAGAACCGTCTCTCGCCACCAGCCAACTGATCCTTGTCCTTTGTGAGTTGCACAAAGGACAACTTTCTTAGTCAACAACTTAAAACAATCATCAATGCTATGAGCAACAGCATTTGCCCTAAGTTCACTCGCCCAATCAAGTACCTGAGGAACGATAAACGAAGGCTCCCTATGCCATTCAAGGGAATCAGAATCAGAATTCAGAAGGTCAAGAACAGTCGTGATTTCCCCACCATTTATAGCAAGTGCCAAATTATTAATTTCGTCTTTGAATCGATAGTTAACAGTGAGTTCCGACACGAGGCAACTCAGAGAGCCTTGACAGCCATCAACAACGTCTCTGAGAACTGCTCCGACATTTACGGATGCCAACTGATCAGCATCGCCAACAAGCACCACATGAGCATTAGCTGAATGTTGGAGCAACTTAGCAAGAAGAGTGAACTCGAGCATTGAAACTTCGTCCACAATGACAAAGTCATGTGCCAATGTACGTAAGGACTTCGTATTGTCAGGACGAATTCCAAGAATTCTGTGAACTGATCCAGATCTCTCGTCTATCTGAATAAATCTTTCTAGATCAGTAATTGATTCTCCAAGAGAATTGAGCTGTTTTTCGATAGCTTCTCTCATTCGCACTGCGGCTTTAGCCGTTGGGGCACATAGAGCAACAGAGTAAGTCAGAGAGTGCATTTCAGCATGTTGTTTAAGCCCAATTAACAATGAAGCCACGACGGTTGTTTTTCCTCTTCCCGGCCCACCGGTAATTATTGAAAGCCTTCGCTCCAGTGCATTACGAATAGCCTTAAGTCCAACTCCACTCAATTGCATTTTTGAAATTCCTTCTAGAAATTCATCTATTTCAAGACCTGGTGTTGGACTGAGGGTTTCTGCAGACTCAATAAGAGCCGTTGCTATGACCTCTTCTGCATGTGCAAATCTTCTAAATGCTATCGAGATGTGTCTATCATCTTCAATCGATATGACAAGTGGGGCACCCGAAATTGATACTTCAGAGTGCAGCATCAATTCTTCTGCCACTTCAGGACCCATTGCAAGTAAATCTTGAACTCCAGTCATAATTTCTGCCAATGATGGTGCGTTATCTGCTGTAATTAAATCGCCATCCTCACCCCTAACAGTCCACAACTGTTCAGTCAATAAGCGATTAATTTCTTCGCTTTTGAGTGATAGCGCAGCATGGTCATCACGTACGGATCTGGCTACTAACAACGCTGTAAGCGCAGCATTGACTGTGAGATCTCTACGATCTCCTAGCCGCTGTAGAGAATCGACAAGTAGGTAATCATGATCAGAAAATACAGATTGCCATAACTCATTCCGTCCCCAGAGTTCACGAAAAATCATATCGAATCTCCTCGAAGGCACGACGATGCCTTTTTAGTGAGTTCAGGTGGAATTGACCAGTGAAAAATACCTTCGTCTGCTTGAGCATCGGAAAGTCCTGCTCCTCTCAGGTAGTAGTAAGTCGCTCCGCCTAAGTGTCTGTGCGGTTCATAGTCAGGTAGACGAGCAGTGAGGTGGCGATGTAGGGCAACCGAGTAGATAAGTGCTTGCAGCGGATAACCAGAAGAGGCCATTTCAACCGAAAGTGAGTTGTAACTGAAGTCGTTCGTCGATGTGAGGCCATTCGATTTGTAGTCAAGAACCATGTACTGACGCTTCCCTACCAATGTTGGGGCAACTAAGTCGATGCTTCCCGAAAGGAATCCCTGTGACAGCCTCAACTGGGAAGGTTGCTGCAGTAATGATTCGAAGAAACCTTTAAAAGGACCGTCTGGATCATTTTCAACGACCAATTTGGCAAGTTCGATTAATACATCAGCTTCGCCTTTGACGCTAGTGAGAGGCATTGTGAATCGCATTTCAGAGGTTGTCTTCTGCGTAGCATCTTTATACGAATTTAAACTCTGATTCCCCCATACAGCTCCGAGCGGTCTATTGAGTAGGCGCTGAAACACAGGAACAACATCATGTGGCTCGATAAGTCCGTAGCGCTTGAAATGTTTTTTAATGGTTCGATAGAGTGCATCTTCGTCATTCGACTCGATTTTTCCGATTACATCCTCAAAAGTGGCATGGAGTGCATTTCCGAGATCTGCACCTCTTAGGTTTCCAAAAGTGTAGAAACCCCTTCGACCCTTTTGTATTTCCACAATGCTTGAATCATCGTCTTCGCTTGATGAAGGATTGTCTTGCCCTTCAAAAATCGGATTATCAAAATTTAAATGAATGTTTGAGTAGGACCAACGTCTGTAGGGTTCGCGAATCGATCGTTTCTGTTCAATCACAGAAACATTCTTCAGATGCTCATTATTTAAGGTTCCAAAACGAATCTCTGCTGAAGCAAGTTCCTCTTGCTTCACCTTCACAACAAGTGGCCCCCCCTCAAATCGTCTATCTACCCATGGTTCTGAAAGTGATAGCCATGCTGGAGTACGAAGCGGAGACATGTCGTCATTGAGCCACCCAATGAGGACATTGGTTGCTCTGGTAAGAGCTACATAGATAAGTCGATCGCTTTCTTCAAAACAAGAACGTGCTGAAAGAGCTTTCCTTCCTGTCGAGTCAAGAAGCACGCTCAAGCTATCGATAGTTCTTCCGTATTCATGATTATCAGTACAGACCAGAGGATCCTGGCCTGTTGTTTCCAAGTTAGGAAGCAGCACGACAGGAAATTCCAGCCCTTTTGCCGCGTGCATGGTCATTAATCGAACTGCATTTTCATCACTTTCAATCCTTCTTTGACCATCTACTTCATCATTCTGAGTATCAGCGTCTGTAATAGCATTTTCAATCCACTGCAAAACTTCGCTAAGGCCGTTAAATGAGGGAAATTCATCTGCAATAACCGCAAAAATGTGTTCAATGTCAGTGATGTTTCGTTGTCCTCCCGGATGGGAAAGAATGAAATTAGCAAATTCTTTGCTCATAACTGAACGTTGAAGTTCACTAAATCCTTTTTTGGAAATCGCAGCAACTAATTCATTCGGGCCGTCAGAAGAGGTGAGAAGGCTGAAGAACCATGAGGCACCGAGTGATCTCCACCTACGCAGATCGGTAGGATTATCAAGTGTCCAAAGTAGCCAACGAACCTGTGAGGCTGCAATCGAGGAGAACACAGAGATGGTTCTTGGGACCACATATGGAATGTGGTGTCGACCAAGTTCATATTGCAAATCTTGTAAAAATCGTTTAGTGCGGCAAAGGACAGCAATGTCAGAATACGACCAGTTTTCTCGGAATTTATTTGATTCCTCTGTTAAAAGAACATCCGAGGTCAATCTCTGAATTTCCAGTACTACATCTTTTATTAATGCTTCTCTATTATCCCCATTTAGTGAAACTTTTCTTAAATCTCGAAGAGTGAACAGTCCCTTCCCGTCATTCAAATGTGGAGGAGACAACACTTGTTCATAGTAAATACCCGAAAGACCTTCGCTGGGGGGAATAAATTCGTGAGAAACGCCTTCTGGAGAGTAGAACTGATTTAATTGATTTAACAATCCAGAATGTGAACGGTAATTCATTTCCAGGGAGCTGGACATCATCGAATCATCAGAATCAATGATTTTCTGAATGCGCTGCATTACGCTGACGTCACCGCCACGGAAGCTGTAAATCGCCTGCTTGGCATCGCCCACCACAATTATTGGCACTTTTTTAGCACCATTAAGGAACAGTGATGAAAAAATGTCCCATTGAGCAGCGTCAGTATCCTGGAATTCGTCAATAATTACAAGTTCGAATTGGTCACCCATGCGACGTCTAACTGATCCAATGTCATTATGAATTTCATTAACCAAAGTACCAATGACTGAATTAAAGCTCGAAGATTGATGCACTTTTCGTAAACGTTCTTCAAATTCTTGGGCCTTCACTACCAAAGCATGAAAAGTGAGTATTGCACGAACTTGAATTGAATTTTCATCAGTAACCGATTGTGCTGGGGAGAAATGAACGAGTGACTTCTCTCGATTTACACCGCCCATTGGAATCGAAATCTCGAGTGCTTTTGCGATTTGATCAGCCAACCTATTAGTTTTATCCCCCTTAACATTAATTTGTTCAAGTAAAGAATTTAAGTTTGAAGAATTATCCTCAGCCATCCATGTGAGAGCCTCTCGAGCTGCTCGCCTGCACATTTCATTTGAATTACTTGTAGTGGATTCCTGACCAAACTGAACAAGCGAAGCAAACGAATGGATCGTTCGAGCATTAACTTCGCCAATGTTTCTGATTGAGTTTTGACATCTTGATTTAATTATTGAAGAACCTTGTGATTTAAGCACTTCACGAAAATGCTCAATCCATATTTCATCATCGTCTCTCAATCGTTCTCCTGCTTCAAACCTTACGATCTCGTTAGAAAACTCCTCTAATTTTTCTCGAAGCCTAGACCTAAGTTCGCCAGCTGCGTCGCGGGCAAAGGTGACCATAAGAACATTAGATGGATCTCTTCCTTCACATTCAATCAACCATCTTGCAGCGAGGTGCGTAACGGTCCACGTTTTTCCTGTCCCAGCACTCGCGTTCACCATGCAGAGCGGTGGAAGAACGTCCACAGGACCAAAGATGGGATCAAAGAAATTCATTTCGCCTTCTTCGCAGCTTTCGCTAATTTGACTTGTTCATCCCATTTGAGAAGTGGTAAATACTTTTCCAGTAATTCAGGATTGGCTTCTTCATAACGTCGAACTATTCTCTCAGTAGCTGTATCTCTTGACTTTGAAAAATTTTTAGCAAGTTCCATAATAAAATTGTTAATCTTCTGTTCCTCCGCCAATCTAAAGAACGATTGGACATCATCACCGAAGATCATCTTAAAGAGTGGCTCATCAATGTCTTTGAAAAATCCTGATCCAGACTTAATCCCTTCGACCCAAATAGGTGTCGTGTATCTACCTATCGCTACAGGGTGCAATAGACCCTCAACATAAAGGTTCGTTAACTGAGTGAGTAATTGAATTGCTTCAATCCTGTCTCCGGAATATCGGTAGGAAATCTGGGGATTAGGTGCACTTTTCTTTCCATCATTTGGCCAAAATAGCGTTGAGACTGGAGAACCAGCAACCGAGTCCGGTTGATTAACTTTCATTACAAGCAAATCAACCATCATCGAGAGTGAATCCCTCCTATCTTTAGGGCTGTCAAGTGAATTTGGATAAAAACGGAAGGTCGATGGAACGCCTGGACTGCCACCATTTTGCGCTGAAAAATCTTTAAATACTGTCCAAGGACGTCGTTCATCAGGTATTGACAATCGCGGTGTGAGTGTTAAGCCATTTTCCAAAGAAATCGGAGCGTAAAAAGCCTCGCTCTCAACCTCGTCGAGAGAGTCATAGCAAGCAAGATCTTTAATGAACCATTCAGCTACTTCATTAATTTTTGCATCAAATCGCACGTCATGGAAAACCTTGTTGATGTCCTTCCCCATTGATTCACGACTCAAAATTTCATCAAACATATCTCTGCCAGATTTTCCGTATACTGAATTTCGTAGACCAGCGAGATTTTCAATAATTTCGAGACGAAGATTGTGATTTGTTAGAGCGCTGTATCCAACTCTTGGAACGTCTTCATCCAATTCAATTCGACCAAGATCGTCACCAAGTAATCCACGCTGAACAAAATGAGCTGCAGAATTATTTAAAAAACGTTGTAAGTCTTTTATAGATAGTGATTCAATAATGACTTCTCTGTCTGACAACTTTTCAGCAATTTGTGACATTGCTGCAATGTTTGCCACTTGAAGAGGCTCACACTTTGGAGAATTTATAATCGCATCACCTAGATTTTTGTATCGAGAATCGAAAGAAATACTCAGATCCTCTTTATCATTTGGAATTACAAAAGCGTGCCGAGCTCCAAAAGAAATAAAGTTAATTGATTGGTCTCCAATAGATTCGAGAAGCTCCTCAAGCACAACAGATTTCTCTGTAGCCTCTCCATTCAACTCATTGCGATTGGTAAAACTAAAATACACTCCGTTCTGTGCAGCGTTGATGGTTAGCAGAAGAGACGCAAGAACGGCTGCTCGCGGATCAGGGTCACCGGGAAGGACTGGAAACATTGCGCTACTTCGTAGGGAAGCGGTAGGGAAACAATCCTCATCTAATCCCAAAATGAATACATACTTATAACTTGAATTTGGCATTGAAGAAATAGGTGCAACATGAACTCCGTAGCGACCAAAAGCCTGGGCACTCATACCGCTCGATGAGATAAATTCCCAGTACTGGCGAAAGAACTCGAAAGAAACCTCAATTGGAGTCTCCCGATCAGCGAAGTCATTCGCAATTTTTTCGAATCCACGTACAAGAGACTCATCTCTGATCTCTGAACTATTAAGTAAGTGCGAGAAGTTATTAACAATCCATTCAGTCCAACCAACCATTGAGTTTTTTTGATGTGATTCAAGATCTATTTGTGCGGATTCAATAGCATCAAGAACTTTACGAAGTCCTCCTACATAGAAAATGTCATTTCCGGTGCCTAATTGATCTACATCATCTAAGTTATCTGGCATCATTGCGGTGTATGCAAGTCGATCGAAAAATCGTCGCCAAGTACCCACGTCATAAGAAGTCGTAAAGAGCTCGAGATGGCTTCTTTGCTCTTGGCTTGCCCCGAACACAACGTGGGCCTCTTTCGTCAGAACACCGATTCTAGAAATGTCTTCTTCTGAGAGTTGTAATGAAGCAATGAGCGACGGGTACTGAAGGAGTCCAACAATCTGATTCGCTGTTAGATAGTTTCCAATGAGATTGAGTAACGAAGAAATCAAGTTAGCCTTATTTTTCAGGCCTTTAATTTTTTTCTCAACAAGTTCATACGGGACTCTCGGCTGACGTTCTCCTTCATTTGAAAATGTGTCGTAATCCCAGTGTCTAGCTATGAATGGAAGAAACTTATCAATAGCTGGACTTGTTACTAATATTTCATGAGGTTCGACATCGCTGTTTTCAAGGTGGTGAAGAATTTGATCGCGAATTATTTCTACCTGACGAGATGCACCTACTCCACCGTAAAATCCCACAGACCCGTCTCCCAGAAGCTCTTCAGCTGATGATTCTCCAGCGAGATGAATTTTTAGGATGTCTAAATCCTTAGTTTCGTGCTCAGAAACAATGTATTTAAATTTAACTCCAGCTCCTCTCCAAAGACTCAAGTGCTCATCAATAGATTTCCACCAGCTAATTGGTGTACGTGACGAATTACTGACATCTGCACTACTGCGCGGGTCAACGACAAAAACTCCAATGCTGCTCTTAGTTGCCAGTGCCTCAACTATTTTGATAAAACTTGTTCCGCCTGGTGCATTGTCCATTCCATAAAGTGCTATGTACTCTGGGAAGTCACAGAGTCCTTGTTTAATAGCGTTCAAAACATTTTTTCGCTTTGCAAGTGGACCATGGAGGACCCATTCTTCGCTTTTTAAAAGGAGGTGGCTTGATGGTGATAAGTCAGAAGTACTGAACACGCCGCTTCTCCAGCGGACTCCGTCGTCAATGGTGGAAGCCTCCGCCAGTACAGCGGACCAGGATGTCTCTCCTTCGGACAATTCAGCCAGTCGAACAGCTATTGCACTCTTGTCCCATCTAACATTTGGTAATCCCAGTTTCGTTAGCGCAATCTCCTCTACAAGTCCTACAAACTCTTCTGGAAATAAATATTCAAAATTTGAAGCAACAGCGGCGTCACCCTCGCCAGTAATCGCATAATCCCAGTCAAGTCGCTGCCGCATGGCTGCCGACGAGACAACGACCCAGGGAGACTCGAGAACATCTGATTCACAATTTTTCATCCATGAGTGAAATGTTTTCGGTAAGTCTCGTTGAGATTGAATAACGTGGAAATCAATGCCAGGCTTCATTACTTCCACTCTTCGGACATGGATCTTGAATTGCAAACAGTCAGAAACATTGTTTCAACAATCACTCAATTCACAGCAAACTCTCATGTTCATTCTTCCCGCATTCCTTCTAAATCCATTGGGAAAGCCAACAAAAGATCGCTCACTCATCTGCAAGTTGCGGATCTGGTTCAATTTGAAGGTCCTCCAGAAAGGCGGCACTCCACTGCTGCTACTTCCATCAATTTGATAAGCCACCAATACATCATCACCTCCAATTTGGCCCACATGACCGGGTACGACGACGCGATGATGACCTTGATAATCGAATGCGCCGAAACGACGGGACCTTAACCAGTCACAATAAATATCGTAGTGCTCCATGTCCCCCCAAATAAATTAGCGACAGCGGTCATTCTGATTTGTACGAAACATCCAAACCAAGATGTCGATAACACGAAGCTCGCTGATCTCCGATGGAATGCCAGGTTGGTTCTGCATGTTTGCTACTCCCTGCTGAATTGAAACCTGGCATGTCACCATTTCAGAGATGATGCTGTCCCAATAAGTTCCATTGCCATCACCCTTAGCCTTTCTGTCGGCTATCGATCCCTTTTTATCGAGGATTGGAATCAAAGCTGGGCGTTTCCGTGCAAGTGGCTTAGTGCGCGATGGTGGTGCATCAGTTGTAACGCCAACCAGACCTCCGATGAGATCCCACAAGAGATCCAGATCGGATCGAAGTTGCGAACCTTGAACTGCGCTATAAACATTTGCCGCTACGGGAACTCGATTCAAAACGCAGTGAAAGTGAATGGCGCAATTGGCGTTAACGCAGGTGAGTGACACGCGTTTATCAGAGTTAAATCGAGCTATTTTTCTGGAGATGTCGGACGGACTCCAAAACTTTTCCATGCTTAATGAGCCGACAGAGTACAAGTCTGAAGCGCTCATAGTGAATGGATCTTTGTCAAGACATAAATCAAACACCGCGCCTGAGTAATTTGAAAAATAGTTTTGTAGCCACCGTGTTGAACAATCAAGTTGAGATTGATGAATTTGCCCCAATGCATCAGTAATGCCACAACCAGTTCCATTCGTTATGTCAAAGTATTGATCAAAGCGCATTTTAAAATTCTCCTAACTGCATTGCAGTACAACCCAAACGCGTCTGAAGTCTTTTTTAGCATAATCAAGACGATGAATTATGAAATAAATCTTCCCGCAGTCTCCCCACATCATTTCTTCTGTTCCACCTCTGTAGTCTGAACCAAATTGCGCCAGAAGCACCCAGTCTTTCGGATCGCTTCGTACGTCAACTGAAATGCCATCTAAGTTCTCTGGCTCTGCCGACCGGGCAGCCTCAATTTCCTTCAAAGATGCTCTGTATCCCTCGCTAAGGGGATCTCTCGACTGGATTCTGTCTGCAAAACCGAACAACCAGTGATCGCTTCTAATGTGACTACCCCAACCGTAAGAATATTCATAACCTGTATCGTCATCAACATCAAACGAATCCCAGTCAACGTCAGAATATGTTGGCAGCATAAGTTCGGGCACAAATAAAATCTTTTTTTCTTTTGTGATTATCTTGTAACTATCCCAAATATCTTTGATGTATTTCTTGATAATTTTTGCCTTATGCGGGATAAGGGAACGTTCTTCAACATAGATAACTTGTGCAGCTCCTGCATTTGTTTTGCTGAACCCCCATGATTGATTGCTGTCGTAAAAGAAGAACAGAACTCCTTTTGACGGAAGACCAAAGTCCTTTGCATTTGGAATTTCAGCTAAATCCATTTGGGCAATGAATGCCATCGGTTCACCTTGATAAATCGGCCACTCTATGTCGCTAGGGAGGTTAGGGAATCCACCAATCTTGCTAAGCACTTCAGCAGATTTAGCTTTTGGAGCGCTGACCATCTGAATAGACCACTTCGAATTATCGAGGAGTTTGTCAACGAGTTCTTTGCCCAGACCACCCCATTGGAAATCTTTCCTCAGTGCCTTTTTTGCTTTGGTTGTATCTAGCATGCGTCAAACCTCAAATTCTTTTGGGCGTTCACTCATTAGCAACCAATCGCTTCTGCTGGGAAAAAATCTTCTCCCCATTTCGGAAGTATGTGTCCATAAACTCGACCTGGATCTGTTCCCTTGTACCAAACAACTCTCCCCTGCCGCTCAAGCCAATCAACCGTTTCGCTCATGCCACTGATCCCATCGATAGCCCGATCGCCTGCAAATTGTTCACCATTTTTATTAATCGAAGTCTCGAGTCCAAGGCGACTTAGTCTTTCGTCCCAGTGATCCCATCCTTCAGACATTGAACACCACATCATTAAGTTGTCGTCCTCCCAGAATGATGGATTCTCAAGCTTTAGGCTTTCCAACTCTTCTAGAAGTTCTGGACTCCTCTCCCTAAGTGAAGGTTTAGCAATTATGTAACTCGTGAATGATGTTTGCAATGCCATTAAAACTCACCTTCTTCATTTGTTCCAGAATCGAAATCCGGATCAATCATGGTGCCACAGTTCCCGCAGAACTTCTGAGCCGCAGCAATTTCACCGCAGACGTTGCACATGGGAGACAGAACTCCCATTGCAACTACAAACTTTGCCAATTGCTTCATCTTCTTTGCGCGAACGTACACCTTCATTGTCTCGTTAAATCTTGAATCGTCGAATACTGCGGTTAAACCCTTTTTGGGCCAAGAGAAGCAGATCGTGGTTTGGCGAAACTGATCGACGTGAGAGGCAATCAATTGTTTATCCGCATTGAACAATTCAGCTTTAGCTAGAGCAGCTGATGCTGATGGCATCAAAAACACCATGCTGTGCTTTCCAGCATCGGAGTTCTTCACCAGCTTCATAATCTGTTTACGACGTTTTTTGTCCATCGCACTGATAGCTGGAAACCTGTAGTTATTTTCAAAAACCATTTAAAGCTCACTTTTCTCGGTCGTACTGTGAAATACACATGGGCCGGCTTGGCCCTTAGTTTGATAGTACATAGCAGACAACAATGAGGCCCTTTGCGGTGTGATGAATAAATGATACGGACTCGAAAACCCAGGTATTAATGGTGTTTTCTGATTGCTTAATGCTGAAGTTGTCATTAGATGGGTGCCGGAGAACTGTCTTATTCCCATTCTGAGGAATTGGGCGAACTTGGCGAGAAGAAGTATTTTTTCGCCTTCAGAAGGGATCTTTTAATCTCTGAAAAGAGAAACAAGACACTTTCCAATTTGCCTCGTGACGTTGGGAACCTATCGTTCATCTTTGAGCGTGCTTTCTTCAAGAATCTCAGTGAGATGTGCAGCGGAAACTGCATGATCAGAATTATGAAAAGCAAACTTGACCAATAGTTATCTGCAAGCACGAATGCAGGTATCCAGTACGAGAGAAAGTACGCTAAACAAATGAAGACCCAGGACTCAAGACGTTGCAGTCCCCTGCCGAATCTGCTCTCGGCCGTCAGGGCATCATTTTCCCTTTTGAATTTACTGGCCAATCGAGATGCGAAGAGAACCCACCCCCAAAGCAGAAGAGGTAGTGATAAATCGTTAATCACGGTAGGGATAAAGTTCACAACCCCGAACGGAACAATCGCCGAAAGGACTCCGTGGGAATAGGAGTCATGAAGCCACATCCATTCAGAGAATCCGTAGATTGCTCCCGATATCAGAAGTACCACCAACCAGTTCTTTGGCAATGTGACACTTTTGAAAACTCCTCGTAGCTCTTTCATGTGTTGTCACCCTTCGAAATTTGGGCCATCAAATGGTCGAGACTCTCATTGTCGATACCTTCATAAAGGGCAATTGCAACTACGAGGCCTTCATGGGTTGTCGAACTTATTGCAATGTCAGAGTGCGTTAGATAACAGTCATTGTGACCATTACAACTGTTTTCCCTGAAAAGAATGTATGAATCTGATGACTCATGGTGCCAAACGTTGCTCTGATCTTTGTCAAGGTCACTAAGGCTTTGAACGATCTTCAGTTCCGGATGGCTCTGCAGACGTACACGCACAGTTAAGGACTGCTTCACTTCTTCTGAGAACGTGAACTCACCGTGAGTATTGATTAGGTGATTCATAGCATTGAGTGCGAATCTGATTGGATTTTCAGCGGCCTTAGCCATTCGATTCTCCAAAAAGAGTGGGCTGCTTAGCATTTTGATTCTGAGATTCAGCAAGGAGTGCCATAACCACTTGAAGTTGGTCTGTTGACTTCGCAGCTACTCCAATCACAACATCAATATCGCCACTTTCTTCAACACGGAAACGATCGAAGAGAATGTAAGTGTTTCCATTGGAATAAAGTGCTACTAGTTCATCCTTGTCTTGGTGCCAAGCGACAACCTTTGTCCAGCGTGAAGCGGCAATAAAAAGACGCGCCGCTTCGGGGTCGTCAAAGCGGCGAAAGATACAACTGCGGGAATGATCTTTGCCTCCAGGAAAAGTGTTGAATTTTTCCCACACGCGTAGACGAGCAATCTTCTTAGTCTTCATTTCTAATTGTGATTTCTTCATTTTTTCTCCAATCTTTTTTTCTTGTAGTTCTCTGGAAATCTTCAAAAGTTTTCAGTTTCAGCGAAACGGACCTAGAGGTAGGTTCCGATTGTTTCAACCTTCTCGGTGGTCATCGACTTTGTTTCGCCGAGCTGAACGTAAATTTCAGCAAGACTCATTTCGCCCTTTGCTGGTCCGAAATCACCCAAGCGCTCTGAGGCTTCGCTTACAGTGAACTTTCCGAATTCCACCTTCTGTAGTGTGCGACCCGGACGTAGTAGCGCGGGGTCAAGCGTTGACATCTGACTGTTGGTTGAGATAAGCACCATGATTGACTTCGAGCTAGCAAGAAGTCCATCTCCCATTGAGAGAAGACGACCAAGTCCTCCAGAACGTGCACCCGAGACAACATCGTCAGGCACGTCTTCGAGCACAAGAACCAGCGTGCGATCAAGTGGTGCTGAATCAATGATGCGAACCAAGTAACTGGTACGACCGTCTCCGAAGAGCATTTCCGGATCTGCAATGACTGCAAACTTGGCCCATGGCTCCCACTCAGTGATGAGCGACTGGGTGAAGCGCGTTTTGCCGGTTCCTGGCGTTCCCTG
>Ga0007818_1000203_pt1 | contig 18065 bp, 29 predicted proteins | sample CryBogCBE08Jun09_FD_71221 | JGI IMG/M metagenome (GOLD analysis project Ga0007818, IMG submission 71221) | Freshwater microbial communities from Crystal Bog, Wisconsin, USA - CBE08Jun09 | ecosystem: Environmental > Aquatic > Freshwater > Lake | place: Crystal Bog, Wisconsin, USA | collected...
GAAGAAATCAGTCTTACCAAAGACAAGATGGATCATAAAGATGCCAGTGATGCAGTCAAACATATTTTTACCAGCAATCTCTTAAGACAAACTGCGTTAGATAGTATTCAAGGACGCGCTCCTTCGCAGATCTTTAGTCCAGTAGTTAGTGTTCCGGAAATGGAATCTCTTGTCAATGTGTGGAGTTTCTTTGAAACAAACATACACAGCAAGTCCTACAGTCATATCATACGCAATGTGTATGGCGTTCCCAAAGATGAGTTCAACAAAATACACGATACCAAAGAAATCATAGACATGGCGGCCAACATTGGTCGATATTATGAAGACCTGCATACTTTGAATTGTCGCAAAGAATTGGGAGAAAAGGTTTCTGTGCATGATCATAAACGAGCTATCTGGTTGGCACTAAACGCCAGCTATGCGCTGGAAGCGTTTAGATTCATGGTCAGTTTTGCTACCAGCCTGGCCATGGTAGAAAATAAAATCTATATCGGTAACGGCAACATCATCAGCTTGATATTGCAGGATGAATTGTTACACGCCGAATGGACTGCATGGATAATTAACAATGTAGGCAAGGATGATCCTGACTTTGTAAAACTGGAACAGGAATGCCGTGACGAAGTTTATGCCATGTACATGGAAGTGATCAAGGAAGAAAAAAGTTGGGCCGATTATCTTTTTAAAAAGGGCGTGGTAATTGGACTCAATTCCAATATCCTCAAGGACTTTGTGGATTGGACCGCCTTTACCAGATTGAAGGATATTGGAATCAAATATTTGGAAGAATATCCCAAGTCAAATCCTATACCTTGGTTCAATAAACATACTCAAATCAATAAAAAACAGAGTGCTTTACAAGAAACTGAATCAACCAATTATGTAGTAGGGGCTATGAGTTCTGATATTAATTACCATGAACTACCGGATCTCTAAAGGAAAAATAATGAAAGTGATAATTTGGAGCAAAAGTAATTGCAGCTATTGCGAACAGGCAAAAAGTCTATTAGAAATCAAAGGCATTGAATTTGAGGAAAGAAAGATTGGAGATGGGTATAGCAAGGAAGATCTTTTAGAACAAGTGCCTACGGCACGGTCAGTTCCTCAAATCTTTATCAACGAAGAGCTGATTGGCGGCTACACAGAACTTAAGTATTTTTTAGCAGATTAATTTAGATGAAAACACCCCAAGCGCGAGTCGAAGAAATGGAACAGCAACTGAAGAAACAGGCGCAGGCTCTAAATCTAATTCTGCGTCGTTTGGCTTTTTTAGAACAAGAAAACAGTCGCCGCAAAAATGACATTCGTAGGTTGAAACCATGAGTCAACAAGACCTGCTAGAATCATGGCTTGAAAAACACGGGATAAAAATACTTGACAAAAGTAAACGTGCACACATATGGACCAAACAAAATGTTGCTTATTTTCAATATTCCCACGACTATAACATGACCAAAGAACTGGCCCCCGAACTGGAAACAGAGAGACTTTATACAGTCGAAATATCTGAGAGTGAGCTAGAAAGCCTGGCAAAATTTGAAGCACAGGTTTTTAATAATCTGGTGCGCCACGGTCATTTCAATATGTTTGAAGCCCTAATGGAACAAAAGAAACAAGAACAGTTGTTTAAGGACAAATACCCGGCCGTGAAAAAAGCATATGAGCACTACAGTCTCATGCTCAAGATGGCCGAAAGTGGCGAATTATAAAAGGAGATATGATGTTAATCAAAAAATCACATCGTGAAGGTGATGTAGTAAGTGTCAAATTGACCAATGATGGAGAGCTGTTGGCAAGATTTGAAAGTGATAACGCTGACACCGTTACAGTTTCCAAGCCCATGCGTGTGGTAATTGTGGATCGTGCTGGCAATATTGGATTAATTCCCTGGATCAACACCGGCGTATGCAACATGGTTGATCTTCCAAAGACACAAATCATTGTGTGTGTTCCTGCCATACAGGACTATGCCGATCAATATATTGAAGGCACCACCGGAATAGCGTTGGCCAAGTAATCACAATGTCACTGGCATCTGCAATACATTTGACCCTGCATGAAAAACCTGTTTTACACATAAATCTAGCAGGCTCGTTTACCATGCAGGGTATCTTTGATTCATTGCAATCAGCCGTTGCCAATAGCACAAGTACAGGCACTGTGGCCAAGGTGGTGGGTATATCTGTACCCTTGCTGGGTATTACCTGCAACACCAAATTTGTGATAGACCCCATAACAGATATTAAAAAAATCGTATCAAGGCTCTATAACTATTTGCTACAATCAATATTGAATCCTGTTTGGACAGCGCTGTACGCTTTATATAACGCATTAAAAAGATTTGGGTTGGCCATTTTAGATTTAAAACTACCTGTTTTGAATCTTCATATCAGTGATCTGTTTGATCCCAATTTGTACGAAAAAATCAAAGCTGCGGTAACAGAACTGTATCATAAAGGAAAAGACAAGCTATTGGCCATATTGAAAACATTGGGTATTCCTTTTCCATTTTTTATCAATATACAAAGTATAGAACTGGAAATTGAAGCCTTGGTAGAAAAAATCTTTTACAGTTTGATGGGACTGTTATTTCAAAAAATTGAAAAGATACTCACTATTATTGAAATTGGATTGGAAGCCTATGATCTGATCACTTATGGCATTCCCACATTATCGCTATTGTTGAAAAACCTTATCAAGACCGTTTTGGGCAAAATCATCGATCTACTGATCAACCCTCCTACCATACAGCAAATACATGATGCTTTGGTAGCATTTGCTAAAAAACTTTATAACAAAGCCGAAGTGACCTATCAGGAACTGATCAATGCCATTCAACATTTCAAATTGCCCATAATTGGATTTCCCCTGGATTGGGTATTGCCGATCAACATCAGAGTCAGTATTCCCAATGTGGATTTTGAAAAACTGTTGACTGACATGAAAAATTACATCAATAATTTCTGTGTCAATCTCATAAAGAAATTCATAAGAGAAATTGCCAAGATACTGTCCATATTCAATATAAATTTTACCCTTCCCATCATACCCGTTCCTTTTGGGCTTTGTTATGCCAATCAATCCGGCCCTATCCCAAACTAAATATTCATGATCCGGCGGGGGTAAACTGTGTAACAGTTGGTTGGGTGCAAGGCTTCAACGAGTCCAAGCGAAGGATGTCAACGCCCCGGGGAATTCGCTAGGTTGACAGCATCCCTAAATTGCTGCTCTAGATCTCTTTCAACATAAATAATTATATTACAGTTTTATTACGAAATGAAGCCGTATAAATATTTTTGTGATTAACTAACGGAGGTCACTATCATGGCACTATATCTATCAATCACCACCGGCATTATTGTGTGTTCAGTAGGCACCATAGGAGTTTTACTCACTATGATATCAATCCATTGTTTTAAAAAATAACGGTAATATCCATTGCTTTTTGATCATTAAGCTGTTATAAATACGCTTAATGGTAGTAAACTCTTAGCTAAAAGCGTTTTGGACGCAACTCATAAACGACGTAAACATTGAACTAAAATCAGTTTGGACCGGGGTTCGATTCCCCGATGCTCCACCAACTATGGGGCATATCGGTTTCGACAGGCTGCGTAATACACTCAATGCGTCCGAAAGGTGACTGACGTAATCAGCACAAAAAAAAGTAAATGCAAACGATAGCAATTACCACATGGCACTAGCCGCCTAATAACGGTGTAGTTTTCCAGAGTTAACCGCTTGGTAACAGAAAGGTTAGTAATAGGAGCTTCGGCTCCTATTATTTTTATTTTTCAATAGACATTGCCTATTGCTGCAATAGAATCAAAGTATTGAAAAACCATCAAAAATCCATAGATTTAGTGTGTATAAAATGCTAAATTAGTGTGATAGTTAATAATAGGTATTAACACACAACTACACACAATAGGGGATTACCATGAAAACAGTAGGAGATACGTTAGAAGCGTTTGAGATTGTTGGAGTCAAACCGGGACAGCCGGATGATGCTTTCTTTACCATCGACCAAAACAGTTTTGCAGGCAAGTGGAAGGTGATTGTTTACTACCCGAAGGACTTTACCTTTGTTTGCCCTTCAGAGATCGTGGCCTACGACAAACTAAATCAGGATTTTGCCGATCGCGATGCAGTGCTGCTCACCGGCAGTACCGATAATGAATTCTGCAAGGTGGCTTGGCAGAAGGCTCATCCAGATTTGGCCAAGATTACCCATACACAGTTTGCAGATACCGCGCGGGACGAACGCAGCCTTATCAATCAATTGGGCGCGTTCTATGCTCCTGCTGGCGCCGCTCTGCGTGCCACATTTGTCGTTGATCCCAACAATGTTATTCAGCATGTCACTGTCAACAACTTGGATGTGGGTCGAAATCCTGAAGAAACACTTCGTGTATTGGATTCCTGCCAAACGGGAGAACTTTGTGCATGTAATCGTGCCATTGGCGGCCAAACACTGTCGGTATAAGGAGAAACGTCATGAGTTTTATTGAAACAGTCAAGAATTCTTTGCCGGATTACGCCAAAGACATCAGGCTCAATCTCGATGCGGTGTTGCTGAGAAGCACACTGACGCCTGAAGTGGCCATGGGCTGTGCAGTAGCAGCTTTGGCCGCTGCCGGCAATGGCAAAGTATTGTCGGCCCTGTTGAGCGATGACCCGATTCATGCCGATGCTGCCATGACGGCTGCCAGTTTAATGGCAATGACCAATACCTGGTATCCCTACGTGGAAATGACCAATGATCCGCAACTGTCAGGACTTCCTGCACAGTTGCGCATGAACTCCATTGTCACGCACGGGGGCACCAGCAAGGCCAACTTTGAGGCATTTAGCCTAGCAGCCAGCATTGTGGGCAAATGTCATTTTTGCGTCAAGGCGCACTATGACACACTGCGAGCAGAAGGATACACTGTGGAACAGCTTCGTGACGTTGGACGAATCGCTGCTGTCATGAACAGTGTGGCCAAAGTGTTGGTGGGCTAGGGTCGTGCAAGGCATAAATTCCTTACAGGATCTCAAAACTCGTTTAGAAATTGCAGGATTTGAAATCATGGACTACTCAGGGTGGTATTTAAACACCGCCCATGGTCGTTGGACCATGCTGTTTGGTCAGGTTTATTTGAACAACGTGGTCATCAATCACATGCATGATGCTCCTGTGATCAAGAAGCGGAAAACCAGGAAACTACAATCCTAGATCCTGATTCTGCTTGACTTTGAGATAAAAGAGATATATAATAGTACAAGCTATATAAACTATAGCGTTTTTAAAAATAAAGAGGTAATTTAAATGAAGAAGTTAATTCTAGCAACAATGTTGGCAACTGCAATGGGCACTGCATCCGCTGTTGAACTGGGCGTAAATGCCGGTTTCAACACTTCGGGACCTGGTGCTGTTTCCTACGGCGTTACTGTGGGTGAGAAGATGGGCGCTGTTGGCGTTACCGGCGGGTATGATCGTGACAATCGTACCACTCGAGTAGGCAATCGCTACAGTGTGGTGGCTTCCTATGATCTCGTGAACGTGGGCAACGTGACCCTGGTTCCCAAGGTTGGCGGAGCTTATCTTGACAATGAGGCTGTGGCAACCAACGGTTATGCTGTGCTTGCCGGTGTGGGCGCCGAAGTTGTTTTGGTCAAGCATGTGGTAGCCACTGCCGACTATCGTTATCAGTTTGGCCAGGATCGCGTCAAGGATCTAAATGGCAATCAGCTGTTTGCTGGTGTCAAGGTCAAGTTTTAATCAATCGTTAAAACTATCAATAAAAAGGCTACCTAGGTAGCCTTTTTTTATGAACGCCGTAATACTAATGCAATAGTTTTCTGCTTAAATATAGGTATGAAAAAAACTTATCGTAGTATTTTTATTAGTGATATACATCTTGGAACTCTTGATTGCAAAGCCGAAGAACTAGACCATTTCCTCAAAAATAACACATGCGAAACTTTGTATCTAGTGGGTGATATAATTGATGCATGGCGTATACAACAAAATAAATGGCGGTGGAAACAGAGTCATACCAATGTGGTCAAAAGAATATTGCAACACAGCAAGCACCATACAAGAATAGTGTACGTGGCTGGTAATCATGATGAATTTTTGAGACCCATGATTCCATATGGGCTAAGTTTTGGCAGGATCGAGGTTGTAAATCAAACTGAACACATGGGTCTAGATGGCTATCGCTACCTTGTTACTCACGGTGATTTATTTGATGGTATTACTAAATTGGCTCCTTGGATTTCCTTCCTGGGAGATAAAGCATATGATTATATATTACGTCTCAATTCCAAGTTTAATTGGTTACGTAGAAAGATGGGGTTTGGTTACTGGTCTTTAAGTAAGTTCTTAAAACATCGAGTCAAAAAGGCGGTAGATTTTATGTTTAGATTTGAAAACAATCTAGCTGACTATTGCAAGAAGAGAGGATTTGACGGAGTGATTTGTGGTCATATACATAATCCTGAAATAAAACGAGTTGAAAATATTTGGTATTTAAATGATGGTGATTTTGTAGAAAGTCTTTCTGGATTAATTGAAACTCACGACGGGGATTGGGTTCTTATTCATTTAGAAGAAAATGAATGGCGTCCTTTCCAAGTATTAGATCGCCAGACTGATCAAATACTAACAGGAGAACTTTGTGTCCGTTGGTTTGAGAAGAAAGGATTTTCTGTTTTACTATATCAAAATCCCGGCTCAAAGTGAATAAACTTTTAATTTCTACAACTAAATTATCGTCAGGAACAAAGAAATCACAATAGTATCTACGAGTTTTTCCTTGCCATTCATACCATAGTTCTGGCATATCTTTTTTACGATATTTTATTTGATTTTCTAGAAACTTGGTCTTTAAATAATCAAATCCATACGGTTCATACCCTTGTAGATATATGATTTCACCGTTAGATAAAACGTATTTTTTTCTTTTCTTGAATCTATTGTAGCAAAGTTTTTCAGCTATTTCCGGTATATGAACAGGATTATATACTCCATATTTTGCAAATTGTTTTTCTTGCCATCCGATAAAATTATGTTCTATACCGTATTTTTTTAACATGGTATCAACTCTTTTTTGTTTTACTTGATCGTTACTACTAGGATTTTCTACTCCGTACTTTTCTAAAAAATGTTTTTTCCTTTTTTCCATTACTCCGGGTATATACATTGAATTAGTAATATCTTTGCCATATTTTTCTACAAGAGATTTCCTTTGAATATCAACATTTCCTTTTCCTGCAACTTTATGATTGGCAAACATGCTATATCCTTCGCTCATGCCCGGAATATCTATTTTTTCAATAGCATCGCCGGCTCTCCATTTCCTTTCTAGTCCTGAAATAGGACATAATGGAATAATGTTGGTATCTTTCCAATAATGCCATAATTTTCTTTGCAGATTCCATTCCTCTGGTAAATTCATTTGATTAAATTTATTTTCCAATTGATTAAACCATGGAGCTTTATGTAAACTGAAGATTAATTTCTTTTTTAACGATGATTCTTTCAAGTATTTTAAAATTTTTTTCTTCATAACTTTATTTATTTAAATAGCGGAGAAACTATTTTAATTTAAGTTGTCATATAAATCACATTATAAAATGTTTAAATATATTTGAAATCAAATATCAACTGTGTTTAACTTACGGACAGACAAATCAAATGACAATGCTAATACTTTCAAAACAGGATCGAGACGAACATGAAACAGAACGATTGGTAGAAAGTTTTACCAATCAAGGATGTGTCGTTAAAGTTTGTAACCCCAATGATTTTGATCTAATCGTTGATGGAGATTTGACCAAGGGTGTGAATTATCAAGGCGAAAGGATAGAATTACCCCAGATGGTATTGGTCAGGATGGGGGCAGGAATAACCCCTTTTCAATTGGCTGTTATCCGGCATCTGGAGCAATCCGGAGTTACCTGCATCAATAGCAGTAACTCCATTGAAATCGTAAAAGATAAACTGCGTACCAGTCAGATTCTAAGCAGGAACAAAATTGCAATTCCCAATACCATGATGGTTCGTTTTCCAATTGATCAATTTTTAGTTGCCAACAACATTGGGTTTCCGTGCGTGGTCAAAGTGGTTACTGGCAGCTATGGTGAAGGCGTTTATCTTTGTGAAAAAGAAAAAGATTTTAAGAAACTCATGGAATTGATTGATAATCTGGGTGGAAAGAAATCAATCCTGGTACAGGAATATATGGGTGAGCGTCCAGGCGAAGATTTAAGAGTGTTGGTCATTGGCGGCAAAGTGATAGGTGCTATGAAACGCACAGCCCCGGAAGGTGATTTCCGAGCCAATATCAGCAGTGGCGGAACAGGATGCCCATATCCAGTGACTGAAGAAATTGAGACTATGGCCTTGAGCACAGCTGGATGTCTTGGCCTAGAGATAGCAGGAATTGATTTGCTTTTTGACAAGGCGGGATTCCGTGTGTGCGAGGCCAATTCAAATCCGGGATTTAAGGGATTTGAAACCTATTGTGAAATTGATGTAGCAGATAAAATCGCAAGGTATGTAAGAAGCAAAACATAACGGTTTACAGAATATTACAACTAGAGGATACGGTAATGAATACAAATAAATTTATAAAAACTAAGACCTGTATCGAAAAGAATAACAACAAATTATTCCAGAAAAGTTTTGTCAAGAATTTTAAAAGACAGCGTACCGGTAAACCATTTACCACTAGATGGACCACAATTAGATAACCCAGTTGACATATCAACTCTAAACTTGTATTATATACAAAGTAAGGAATAAGATATGTCAGCAGGAACTACTGCTAATGCGCTTTTTAGGTCTTACAACGCTTTCGCAAATGCTACTGGATTTTGGAAAAACAGTGAATCCCTATGTTGCCGATGCCGAAAGTGGGTTGAATCATGTATCTTGGTCAACCGAATTGTACGGCAGCTGGCTTCCTTTACTCTTACGAATAATTTAATTTAATGATCGGCTTTTCACGAGGGCACATTTAAATGAGCATGCATCTAGTTGGACCATGGCTTTCTACCACAGGTAAGAAAAAAGGCAAAAAGAAATGGGCATCTGCCGAACACAAGCGTCGTGCTGAATTGGCACAGCAGCAGCAGCAGGCTCTCTATCAAGCCCATGGCATCGCAGCAAAGAAGGCCAAGCCTGCTGCAAACAATCGCACAGCTCTTGTTGGCTTGGCCAACAACAATACCCGCTATCAAGATCACATCAAACAGGAAGTGGTCAGTCATGAACCCACATGGGCGGTCTGTGCCAAACCACACACTCCTCGATATACAGGAACACGCATCATTGGCATAGCTGTCCTACATAAGTCTTGTTTGCAGCCGGTGTCTTCACAAAAAGAAGCAGAGGAAATTTCTAAAATGAGGAGGAACTAGGTTTTTTGCATTTATCAAAATGAAAGTCGCGGTTAGTTTTTAACAAACAGTTGTTAGATAACAATAAATAATTTCATGAATAACTCATTAACTAACAAAATCATAGCCTATCTTACTCTTTTAAGTGGGCTTTCTATCTCTGCAGTTGCGGTGTATTATTCAGTGGCTGGTCTAACAGCTATATTTTCTGCGGCTGCCATTCCAATTATTATTATGGGCGTGGCATTGGAAATCAGTAAACTGATAGCCACAGTTTGGCTCAAACAAAATTGGAAAATAGCTCCCCTCACAATTAAATCCTATCTTGTTGCTGCTGTTGTAGTACTCATGTTGATTACCAGCATGGGTATTTTTGGTTTTTTGAGTCGCGCACATAGCGATCAAAGTTTGGTAAGCGGCGATGTGTCTGCAAAAATTGCAGTCTATGATGAAAAAATTGCTGTTGAAAAAGAAAATATTGAAACCAATCGAAAAGCATTACAACAACTGGACGCTGGTGTTGACCAGCTTATGAGTAGGTCATCTGATGCACACGGTGCTGATCGCGCTGTTTTTTTAAGAAAATCACAGTCAAAGGAGCGTGCCAGATTATACGAAGAAATCTCAAAATCACAAAGCACTATCTCTAAATTAAATGAAGATCGAGCACCCATAGCTGCGGAATCACGCAAAGTCGAGGCCGAAGTAGGACCAATTAAATATATTGCAGCTTTTTTTTATGGCAGTACAGATCAAACTGTGCTAGAAAAAGCTGTGGTGTGGGTAATTTTGGCATTAATTTTAGTTTTTGATCCTTTGGCAATCATAATGCTGCTGGCAAGCCAACACAGTTTTTTAATGATGTCAGAGGCATACAATGCCACATCATCAACTGATCATGAGACGCCAGTGGCCGATAATCAAGACACATCGATTACCAACAATAAAGTATCAACATATGTTCAAAATGAAGAACAGCTCGATAGCGGAAAATGGAAGAATATAAGCAAAATTATTTCTGAAAAAGAATACCAAGAAGCATCTAGAGAAAAAATTAAAGAAATGGAAGATCGTTTGAAAGCGTCACACAACGAGCCCAACAATGCCGGCTAACATAACACTGGTAACTCCGCCGGACATTTACCAAAACGATCAAGAAAGCATTTTGTTTTTTGACCTAACTGAAAAAGAACAAGATGATGTAATACATTGGTTAAAAAACATTGATTTGAGTATCAATATTTATTTTTATCAAGGAGAGCCAAATGTTGCTTGGGTATTGCATTCATTGTCTAGTGCCAATTTTAAATATTGTAACCTGAACAATATGTCAGCTGTAACAAGTTATCTGGCTGGCTATATTTTATCAAAATCAAATGTCTTTTACAGCACCAACGATGTAAATGTTGCTGAACTATATAGCCATATTAATCTTAATAGAGTTACTGACGCCGTTGATTTTTTAGAAAGGATTTTTAGTGGAAAAGAATAAAACACATGCCTGTGACTTTTGCGGTAAATCAAAAGAGGATGTTGGCAAGTTAATTGTTGGCGATACCTCTGCAATTTGTAATGATTGCATTGAACTTTGCGTGAGCATATTAGAAGAAGAAAAAATTAAAAAATTCTCACCCGATGATGGAACTGCTGTACTCAACCCGGCCAAGATCAAAGAATACTTGGATGAGTATGTGATTGGTCAAGAATATGCAAAAATGGTTTTAAGCGTGGCAGTGTGCCAACACTTTAAGCGTATTTCTAATCCCAGCAAAGATATACAACTAGAAAAAACCAATGTGCTTATGTTGGGACCAACCGGCTGCGGAAAAACCATGCTGGCAAAAAAATTAGCAGATTATCTAGATGTACCGTTTGCCATTTGTGATGCTACCAGTATTACCGAAGCAGGCTACGTGGGCGATGATGTGGAAAGTGTACTTAATCGATTGATGTCAGTGGCCGATGGTGACCTTGAAAAAGTAAAAAACGGCATTATTTACATTGACGAAATTGACAAGCTCAGTCGCAAAGGGGAAAGCACCAGTTTAACTAGAGATGTAGGCGGCGAGGGTGTGCAGCAGGGTTTATTGAAAATGATCGAAGGCACTGTGGTACGTGTGCCCACTTCGGGAAAGAGAAAACATCCCCGAGGGGATATGGCCGAAATTGATACCAGCAGCATACTGTTTATCTGCGGTGGCGCCTTTGTTGGTCTAGACAAAATTATAAGCAAAAGATTAGGATCTACATCAACATCCGTGGGCTTCAATGCTGTTGTTACTTCAAGCAAGAAAGAAGATAAAAACTGGGACAAGACTGAAACTAAAGATCTTGTCACATACGGAATGATTCCCGAGTTTGTTGGCAGATTTGGTCTAATCACTCATGTAGAAGAATTGGTTGTGTCAGATTTGGTAAGAATACTCAAAGAACCCAAAAACAGTTTGATATTGCAGTATAAATACCTCTTTAATTTGGACGGCATTGAGATAGACTTTGACCAAGATGCACTTACAGCCATCGCGGAAAAAGCTAAAAATATGAAAACAAATGCGCGTGGGCTAAAAAATATCCTAGAAAAAATACTGTTACCTTATCAATTTGATGCAGTGGATTTGGTTGAACGAGGATTAACCAAACTAGTGATAAGTAAAGACACAGTGGACGGTGGGCCCGCGACATTGATTTTTAACAAAAATAAAGTAGAAAAAATATCATGAAAATATTTGTAAAGGATGGCAACGTGGATGGCGCTTTGAGAAAACTCAAAAAGAAAATTGAGGAAAGTGGCCGATTAATGGAAGTACTCAAAAGACAAGAGTATGAAAAGCCAACCACTATGAGAAAGAGAAAAGCAGCGGCTGCTAGAGCCAGATGGAAGAAAAAACTTAGAGATCAAAATCTTCCAAAATCAACAAGATAAACATTAATTTGACAAATTTCCTTAGATATAATAAAATACAAATATTAATTTAAACGGAAAAGATCAATGTCAAAACATTTGATGGTGGATTTAGAGACGTTGGCTGTGTCTCCTGATGCAGCCATTTTAACTCTCGGAGCTGTGCATTTTGATCCTATGTCACACGTCATGGGAGAAAAACTGTACATGCGATTTAATCTTGACGATCAAGACAAATTGAAAAGATACATTGATCCTAATACATTAGATTGGTGGGCCAAACAAGATCCTGCAATCATGGAAGAAGCTTTTAGTGATCATGATCGAGTGCCTGTAGCTGATGCCATAGATAAATTCCATAAATTTGCATGGGGATGTAAAGGATTTTGGTCACATGGTTCCGTATTTGATATCGTGATTTTGGAAAATCTTTACCGTCAATTAAAAAGAACTCCTCCCTGGAGCTTCTGGCAGATCCGTGATACCAGAACTATTTTTGATCTTGGTCATGATCCTGATATGCCTCAGGAAAGCAAACACGATGCCTTGCAGGATGCTATACGACAGGCTATCGGAGTACAAAATGTTTACAAGTCCCTTAAAAAATGAAAACACAATTTCAATTGTTAGTAGAATCTTTTGATCAGCCGCCCTATCCAAAGATTACACGCAGTGATTTAGGATACCAACAAACACAAGAGCATATACAATCAGAAGTTTCGAGATTGGTAGATATATATCGAGCACTTGAGTCGATTGATCAAAAGGCCAGATTGGTGCGCGATGGCATTGATCTTTATTTGCGTAGATATCAATCATATACTATTGAGTTTCAAATTGGATCGCATTATCGCCAATGCGGCGTTGATAAAAATGATTGCGATTTTGAGCATGTGATTCCTCAGGCCAAGATACGAGATATGTTGATACAAGGAAAGCTCACCATTGCACAAGCCATGAATCCTCCCACATGCCTTCTGCATCACGAACATCATAAAAGTCTTAAAAAAACCGGATGGGCTAGTAAGACACCTAGCCTATGGAACTTTTTTGATAGATATACTGCAATTTTTGATGCAACTTATGAAACCGCTTACGGACAACTAATTGAGAACCCGCATGATTGGACTTTGGAAAAACATTATGAATATTTTAATATTACTTAAACCAACCTAATTTTTTACCTTGAGCTATTCTGCGATCAGATTCAGCCCGGCTGCCTGGCAGTTTTGCAGCCCACAGTATTATCAAAGCAAAGAATAAGCCCAGTCCTAGACACAATTTCCAATTATGATTTTTCCAATAGATCAATATTAAACTGAAATCCATACTTAAAAACATGGCCCATTTGGCCAATGTGGGAAATACACGACCCTGTGACCAATTTTTAATAAATGGACCAAACAACTTATGGTTCAGCATGTAATCATGGAAACGTTTGGAGCTTTTGCTGAAACACCATGCTGCTACTAAACTGGGAGTACTCCATGGTAACCCGGGTACAAATGTCCCTAGATAGGCAATGCCTAAAAACAATATGCCCATTGTAAACCAAAATGCCTTTTTAATTTTTTCCATAATAGCTCCTTATAAATATTTATCGATTGACTATTATGCAATTTTCATTTACACTTGCATAATCTTAGATCTTTAGGAGTTTGCTGTGAAAATTTGGCATTTTATCAAATGGCAATGGAATAAATTTGAGCTATATGCAAAGTTTTTTTTAATTAATGCACTTTTAATGATTTTAACAGTGATAATTGCACTGCTTGGATATAAGAAAGCTGCTCTAGAACTGTATGACATCACCGAAGCAATGGCGATTGTGATTGTATTGTATTTTATTGTATGGGATGGTATTAAATTTTCATATGCACAGTATCAAAAAGATCAAGAGAGATTGATCAGCACCATTAAGGAATCCCATAACAAATGAAAATTTCCTTGGTTTCTGATCTGCATTTAGAAATGGCCTATCAAGAATTGTCTGGCGGAGAAGTTTTAATCTTGGGTGGAGATATTGCTGAGTCAAGGCATGTGCAGAATCACTTTCGCGCCGCCGAACTGTGTAGCCATGTGCCTTCTGTTGAACATCGCTGCTGGGATTTTTTCCTCCATGAATGTGCCAAATACCAAAAGGTGTTTTATGTGATGGGCAATCACGAACACTATCGAGGCAAATACCACGAGACCAAACAGCTATTGGAATCCATGATGCCCGCCAACGTGAGCATCTTGGAAAACCAAGCAGTGGAATACGAGGGCGTGATGTTCATGGGTGCCACTCTGTGGACTGATGTGAACCGAGGAGATCCCGTATCTGCACTGGCTATAAAACAGAACATGAACGATTATCGTGCCATCACAATGTTAAACAGCAAGCAAGAATATCACAAGCTGACTACGGACTATACCCAGGGAGTCCACCGCACCACTCTGGAGTATTTCAAGAAAACGCTGGAAGAGCATGCTCACAAGCCGTTCGTGGTAATGACACATCACGCGCCCAGCCGTCAAAGCATCCATGAAACCTACAAGCATGATTATCACATGAATGGCGGCTATGTTAGCGATCTTGATGATTTTATCTTGGATCATCCTAATATACACACCTGGACCCACGGCCACACACATACACCTTTTGACTATAAAATTGGAAACACACGAGTTTTGTGCAATCCGCGGGGCTATGTGCCCTATGAAGCAGACAACGGATTTGATCCACATTTTACTTTCGAGATTTAAATGATCAGTGTAAAGTTAGATAGAGAATATTATCATTTACAGGCCGATATGGAAAAATGGTGCACAGAAAATCTAGGTCCAGGCATGTGGGGGGATCTTGGGAAAATGCCCGATTGTATTTGGTCAATTGCCAGTAATTTTGGAATTACTTTTTTTACTTTTAGAACAGAAAAACAGGCCAGCATGTTTTTGTTGAGGTGGTGGTGAGTAAAAAAATAGTTAATATCCAGCCTTATATAGATAAGAAAAACAAAGAAAAGGCTGCTAGAGATAAAATTATAATACCATTCCCGAAATTATTTTTAAAAAATGGGCAATGGACCACAGAAAAACCCAAGGATAAATTATGAAATCTTGCTTTGTATATCAACCACAGGGATTGGGAGATATTATTTTTGTGCAAAAAATTGTACATCACTATAAATCCTTAGGATATCGAATTATTTTTCCCATTATTGAACATTACAAATGGGCTATTCCTTATTTTGAACAATCCAATGTAGAGTTTGTAGTTCTTACCAACGACAGAAAAGTTATTGAACCATTTGAGCACAGCGATCAAATTACCTATTTGATGCAATCTACAGATGCGTTATTCAGGCGACCTGTGCATGCTTTGGATTTTGTGTATCTTTCCTGCGGTCCGTCAACAATTGATTCAAATGAGATGATGACATCCAAATATGCTGTTTCAGATGTTGATTACAATGATTGGCAAAAATACGTAAAAATTAATAGGAATATTGAAACAGAATATAAACTGTTTTATGATATTTTAGGATTAAGTGATGGAGAAAAATACACTTTAATTAATGAAAAGAGCAGTTCGGAACATATATCAATCAATGATGCTCCGGGTAAAAATATTAGATTAATTAACATAGAAGGATATTCTTTTTTTGATTGGATTATGGTTATAAAGAACGCCAGTCGCATTATAACGATTGATACATCCATTTGTTATTTGGCCGAAGTTTATTGTTCAAAAAATATTGATTGCTATATTATTAATAGATACAATACTCCTAGCTTTGTAGATCTTCCAAAAATATTTAAGTTGCCCTGGAAATACTGCTTAAATAGCGGAGAGGTAAATTTAAATGCAAATATTTGATCAAATATTAATACAAGGAAGATTGTATCTTGGAGATTGTTTGGTAATGTCCGGAATGGTAAATTATTATTCTGATAGATGCGAAATGGTGCATCTTTCTGTTTTTCCTTGGCATTTCAAAACATTGACCTCACTTTACAAAGAAAACCCTAGAGTTCGAATAGTTCAAATCACCAGTCTGGATGATGAAAATCGCTATGTGATGCAAAATAATCTTTCTCGCATACGCGCTAACGAGTCGAGTCCATCAATAATTTATAAAAATATACTGGTTCACCCCTATTGGGATCTTTTTGTTTATGATTGGTATGAACTTCCTTATAGTACCAGATACAAGTATTTTAGAGTACCTGGATTTGTGGAGGGAGCCAAAGAACTGCATGATAAGTTATCCCAAGGAGATCCATACATCTTGATACATCGTAGACCGTCTCCTGAACTACCCGGAGGATTTCCAATGGATGTTGATTGTTTTAGAAAAATCAAAGGACTCCCTGATTATCGAATAATTGAAGTCACTCCTGACATCACAGATGACATGATGCAGTATGTGGAACTTATTAAAAATGCCAAAGAAATACATTGCGTAGGCAGTAGTTTTCATTGTTTAGTGGACGGCATGACCCAACATACCAATGCAGAACTATTTTATCATGATATAAGAAGATTCGCACTAATGCGTATTAATTCTAAATGGAATAATTATCGATGGAATATGGTAGAGTATGGTCCTGGTCTACTAGATAACGGGTCCGATATTCCATAATAGATCATAATGAAAAAGTTTGATTGTTGGCCTCCGCCAAAATGGACCGAAGTAATCATAACGTGGAATGATTTAATGTCACGCAATCAATCAGGAATTGTAAACAAAATGTTAGACTGGTTGTATGATCACCCTGGTGATGGATATCATTTACACGGATATAAAAGCACGGAAGGATTTGCTTTTAGATTTAAAAATCCTCAAGATGCTGTAATATTTGCCTTGAGATGGTCATGATTTTTAGTCATCTATGAAATTCAACGCTGGACAATCTTTTGAGGAATGGGCCATGCAGGTAAAAGCATATGAATACAAACTGGCCCTTAAAAAAATAGCTCAGGGCAAAGATTACCAACAAGTGATGGAAGACATGAGTCGCAGAATCGTGCAAAAGCTAAATCATGCTAGAATATTGTTAATTAAAAATACTTAATCACTTGACTGCACGGTGTTTTTTCAATTATAATAAATAATGTTGTAAAAGACCTATACGGATTTTACACACACGGGCATAGGGCCCATTTGATTCAACTTACTTATTAAAGGAGATTAATATGAATCAGTTAGTTCGTTTTGACACTAATACTTTGAACATGCTAAACAAGGCATTGCTGGGTTTTGACCATTTGTTTACTGATTTCGAACATCGTTTTGCTAATCAAATTAACAGTAGCTATCCGCCGTATAATATTTTAAAAGTTGACAAGGATACTTACGAGATCCAAGTTGCCGTTACCGGGTTTGATCCAGCGGAAATTTCCGTTGAAATCGACCAAAATCAGTTGATCGTGAAGGGTGAAATTAAAAGCGACAAGGAAGACGAGGTCCAATATATTCATCGCGGACTGGCTGGGCGTAACTTTACCAGAGTGTTTCCGCTTGCGGAGCATCTAGAGGTACGCGAAGGAACCATTAAAAATGGTGTACTCAGTATCAGAATTGATCGAGTAGTTCCTGACTCTTTAAAGCCTCGTTTACTTAAGATTAAAGCTCTTTAATCGTTGCGGAGAGAGTGGAGATAACTCCACTCTCTTTCTATATCAAATCAAAAAAACGGAGTACACATGACCGACGTTGAGGTAAAGAAAAAAGACAGTGTAAAAAATCGTATCAAAGAACCCAAAAAATACAAGGTAGTTGTG
>Ga0007818_1000204_pt1 | contig 18054 bp, 11 predicted proteins | sample CryBogCBE08Jun09_FD_71221 | JGI IMG/M metagenome (GOLD analysis project Ga0007818, IMG submission 71221) | Freshwater microbial communities from Crystal Bog, Wisconsin, USA - CBE08Jun09 | ecosystem: Environmental > Aquatic > Freshwater > Lake | place: Crystal Bog, Wisconsin, USA | collected...
GGTGACACTGATCGTCTCGACATTGTTGACGTCTGGGTGATTACCTCGTACGCGGGTGGCTCCGGCTCGGGTATGAATCTCGACGTGTCGCTCCTCCTTCGGTCGATAGATCACCCCGGTCTCCAATCACACCTCGCCATTGCCTACGCCGCAGATATTTTTGATGGCCTCGACCAAGCCGATGTTGCTCAAGCAGTGCCGAACTCGCTCGCGGCGCTAAGTGAGTTCATGTCGGTCAGTTACGGCCCTCAGTCAATCTCACCAACAGAGCAAGCGGTTCTCCAAATGGCGAAGTCGCCATCGCCGAAGTTGTCGGGGTCTCGCGTGCCACAAAAGACCTTCTTTCAGGGTAAGTCCAACGGCGTGCTTTCGCTCAGCGACAGTAATGAGGTCTATCGCGCAACCGCGCGCGGCATTGTTGCGCTGCATCTCGACCCGACCATTCGCACGGACTTTCGAAAGCACCTGATTAGCAACACACCTTCGGCATCGTCGCCCGATGAACTGCGTTCCTTGAGGTGGCAGGGTGCCACTGGAAAAGAGACGCAGCCCGCTTCATCCTTTGGTTTCGCCACGGTCACGTTGGGCCGGAGTCTTTTCGCCAAGTATGGTGCCGAGCGTCTGACTCGTATGGTTTTGGAGAAGGTGCTGGAGCTCGACGATGAGACGGCCAAGCGTAAGAGTCTGGATCCCCAGAGTTTCGAAGCCCCCTCCACCTTGTTCGCAAAGGGCTGCAACCTCCTCGAAAAGGGTGAAGAGCAGATTTCGACTGAAATGGAGCAGTTGTGCGCCCTTGATATCGATGGCCACATCGAGGGTTTTGCTAAGCACGCGTTCGACCAGGTGCGAAGTGACTCGCAGCCACCCGAAAAGATCGCCGGTGCGCTGGTCAAGTTTTTCAACGACAAAGTCGAATCCTCTGGCTTTCTGGCGGGGATTGACCTCGGACTCGAAAAGGGCGCCCGGCAATGGATTGACCTGGCAACGAAAAGGTTGATGGAGGCGACCATTCGGTCCATTGCGAAGGATGGTGTTGCCGCCACCGCTATTTACCTCGATGCTCTTCGTGAGCAGCTCGAAGACGAGGCCCAGGAAATCGGTTCGACGGTGACGAAAGCGCCTTCGACCAGCCAGCGGTCAGCGCGCCAACCGAATCGCCCTCCGGCAAAGCCCAAAGGATTAGCAGCACTCTTTGGGCGCCATGCCGAAGCAGTGGTGGCGACTATTCCTAATGGACCCCAGCAAGTTCTCGAGAGGCTCGTCGCCGACGAACACACTGTTTGGGAAAAGCGCTGGAATGCCAAGCGCATCGACCTACTCCGCGGGTTTGCCGCGATGGTAGTTGCACCATTGCGGAACGAGGTGCTCGATGTTGCCGAGGGCCTCAGGTCGCTGCACCGTAAGGACACTACGTTCAGCACCGCTTTTTCCAAGCTCACCAAGGGCGAGGTGACGTCAGCTCATGAGCCGGCTCCGAATGAGTTAGTGCTGGGCGCCGTTACCGGTGAAGATGGTTTTCAACAGAAGTTCGAGGAAATCATTGAGCAGTGCTTCCCTGGTGAGACGAGTGGGGAGAAGGTTAAGTACGAGTCGGTGAAGGATTTGGCCGTAGCCGAGGTTCTCGGTGGCAGTTCGTCGAAGGCGCGTTACTGGCCGAGTGATCAGTCGAACCCGGAACTCGTGTCGCTCGAATGCACCCGTCCTTGGAACAGGGACGGGGCGCTGCCCGCGATGTTCTCCTTCAGTGTCGACTTTGGCGAGGTGCTTTCGTCGGCCCGCTTGTGGATGTCCACGAGAAGCGTCATGCAGGCCTACGTCAATGAGTCACTCGGGGACTACTTGAATTTTGAGGGTTCCGAAGGGGTCACCCGACGTCAAGAATTCACCACCAAGCTCGGCGTGGCCATGGAATTTGCCACCCCGATGGTGCGGCTCAACCGAAATGCGTATCAGTCGTTCCACGATGGTGATGTTGGCTACTCGTCAGAAGTAAGCAGTATTCCGCTTTCCTCGGCGTTTGAAAATGATCGGCGCCAAGTTCTCAACATTCTCGAGAAAGCTGGCGTGAACACGTCGAAAGCATTTGACACAAATGGCAGCAGCAAGTCGGTAAACGTCACGCGTTTCTTGGGCACTTTCGTTCACCCAGTAGTAATGGACTCGGTTATGGGACCGATTCTCGATCAGTGGTCCGTGGCGGACAGCAACTTTTGGAAGTTCCGTCGTGCGCGGCCATTGCCTCAGTTCATTCCCCTTTCGGATGATGTTCAGAGGGAGATGGTGGTTGGTTGGTACGTACTGCGGGCACTTGATGTCATTACCAGCGACCTCATTGACAGCTTTGTTCGCGACGGGGAGTCTGCCGCCCTGGCGGTGCCAACCGCTGCTGGCCCGCGCCGTCTCCCAGGGCGCTTGCTGACTCCGATTCGTGAAGGTGAACAGAAGGACGCGATCTCGCTCATTATGGAGTCTTACGTCCTTGCCTTGGTCGCTCTGACGTCGGGTGACGAGGAGAACCTTGAGGCGTATAAGGGGCTGACTCGAATTGGTCGCAGTGCCGGTCGAATCTTGCGCTCGGTCATCCAAGACGGGTCAGCCGAATTGTGTGAGGACTTCACCATCAGCTTCATGCCAGATGCCGCAGCCGATGCGCGAAAGTCGTTCATGCTTGAGTACGTCGCATCACGTGTAAATGAGATCGACCAGACGAAGATTCCCTCATGGGCTTCACCGTCGGATACCACGCTGTTTACCCCTCGATGGGAAATGCGTGAGGTGTTGAAGGCGGCCCTGCTGGAAATTCAGTCGGCTGTGAGCGTTGACGCTGGCCCAACCAATGAAACGAGTCTGCACGACTAATGCTGATCGTCGTCGCACAAAATGCTGAACTCGGCTCGCAGGTGTTGGCAACATTGCAGTCGTGGAGTGACGAGGGACTCCTGCACGAGTTTTTGTGGTGCGGTGACGTCGAGGGCGAACTTCGTTTTTCCCTGATTCGACGGGGGGAACGCATCGAGGGGAACCTTGAGTTTCTCGTTGCCGGCGTTTCGGGGGACGTCAATATCTTGAATGTGGTTGGCCCCACCGAGCCGTCGCTGTCACCGAATGCGCTACTCGAAAAAATCAAGGGGCGAATGACGCTCCTTACGGACAACAAACAGGTTCGACCGGTGGTCAGCCTCGTGGTACCAGAAACCGTCAATCAGGATGTCTCGTGGGTTGAGCACCTGGAGGGCCGTGTGGTGCTGTGGGCTGCCGAGGACCGGAGCGACCCCGCGCTGTGGTCGACCCCATTCCCTCACTCGCTTCCCAGTCGGGCCTCGCACGCCGTCGTTACCGTTGGTCGACTGTGGGTGACGTGCAAGGAAGGGGAAGACGTCGAAGGCCTTTTGGAGGTTGACGGTTCAGTGGGGGAGTTGTTCCTCGCACGCGCCTACACCCGTTTGGTGGTATTCCCTGAGCTGCGCGACGTCATTGTGGGAGCGCTTGAATTAGAAGATGGCAATGTGCCTCGACCCACCGGTACGTACGATCGCGTCGACTTCGACGCGGTGCTGCCAAAGTTGGCACACGTATTTGTTGGTGGGCAGGCGGCACTGACGCCGCAGGATTTGTCGAAGCACCTACTTGTCGACCCGCCGAAGCAAAAGTTGACACTCGGTGGCGTGTTGGCGCTTGTCGGTCACTTTATTGAATCCGCGCCGAAGCGCCTACGCGCCGAGGCGGTGGAAGCCCTGCGGGCAAACGTGTACAACGCGGTCGCGAAGAAGTTCGAGCAACTCCCCGGCATTGAGATGAAGCGGTGGGAGGACTTTGACGAAAAGGCGCCGATCGGTCTTCCGGCCGAAGAGCTCAATTTCTCTGCATTCATTGAGGATGGGGCCAACGGAGAATTGTGGACCAACCTATGGGCGACGAGCTTTTCGTTGATCGATGGGTCACCGTTGACGCTCGAGGGCTGGGAAGAGGCGCTCCCGGCCCACGACCGCGATCACTACCCCGTAGTACTTAGTCGCTACACCGTCGTTGGCCGACCCGATGTGCCGGTCTCCGAGAGTGGTGATTTTGCTCCGGAGGCCCCTACGCCAGGTGACTCTGATGCGGTGGCTGAAGGGCCGGTCATTCGTTCGGAGGCTCCAAGTTTCCTCGCCCAGGTCGAGCAACTCATGAAGCAGCGGATGGCTGACGCCGAGAAAAACCTCGAAACCGCTCGCCAGGAACTGAATAGCAGCAACCGCAAAATTGTGGAGATTCAGGCGCCCACGACCCCGCGCGAGGAACCCAAGGGATTCAAGCGCTTCTTGCGATTCTTCCGTCGACCAAAGTCGCAGTACGACAGTCTGGCCGTAAATAGCCAAGACCTGCGCCAGAGTTTCGCACGCATTTTGTCGGTGAACTTTGTGACCGGTCTTGTTTCCACAACCGCCGGACTTTTCTTTGGCAGCATTTTCGGCCCTCTCGTGGCAGTGGCGTCGATCACCTATTTTGTAGTGATTACCATCCTCGAACTCATTCGCGAGTTGTGGATTGCGCAGCGGGCGTGGGACCGACTGATGGAAGAGTACGAGCGCGCCATGCGCCATCGCCTGAACGCAATCCTGCGAATTTCTGTGCACCAGGGTGAAGTGCAGCGATTTAGCCGTCGACTAAGCGAATTCGCAATTTGGCAAGAGGTGTTGCGGACGGTAACGCTGCAACCTTGGGCCGCCATGACGTCGAATAAGCGCGACAGCGGCGCCCTAGAAATTGATCGCCCACAGAGTTTTCTGATTGGAGATGCGGTTCTCGGAACTCGTGGCGAACGACTTATCCAAGAGACCTTCAAGCGCAACCTCTTCACTGCCGGCTGGCTCACCCGCCGATTCGGAGAACTTCGCGACAAGTTCTTGTCGGATGTTCGACCGACTGACAGTGGCACCCTCTCGCAGCTAACACCAGAGAATGACCCAGGTCAAGACGTCAATGAAAACCTGCGGAACCAGCTCCTCGGGTGGCTTCAGCAGTACGTTAAGGGCACCGCCTCGCAGAGTGATCTGTGGGAATTCGCTGACATTATTGTGAGCAAGCTGGACTTCAAATCTGAAGGTTCGCTGGTCGAGCAGGTCGTGCCGCGCCAGCCGCAGGGGGTTGATGGCAGTGGCCAGAAAATTGTGTTGCCTCACGCGATTCCAGCCCAACTCAGTGTCGAGGGCTTCTTTTCTCCAATTCGTGAACCGGGGGCGTTTCCTGACATCCTTTTTGATTCGAAGAAGCTGCAGCAGAACCCCAAACTGAAAGAGGCACTCGGCGGGGAGCCGCTGACGTCCGAAAGCGCGTCCGCTCCGACATTAATGGCATCAAACAACGGCGCATGGATGCTGTGCAACGTCCTTCAGTTTTCGAACAAAATTGAGGTATCTGAGTTGGCACACACGATTCCTCAAACCGGAGCTGAGCTGGGTGGCGATGTGGGTACCGAGAGCACGGTTGGCTTGGATCGGGTACGCACGAAACCAGTTGCTGAGGGGCCGAGTGGTGACGATTCTGACGATGTGACTGAAGACAGCGCTTTGGCATTTACACCAACAGATCACGATGAGATGGCTGAAAGCGTTATTGATAACGCAATTGAGACCAACGATGAATCCGAAAGTGCCGCGGAGAGCCCAAGCGAGACGGCATCTGGCTCTGAAGAAAGTCTCGCACCCGGTGAGACCAGCCCCCCTGTTCAGGCTTCTGGGAGTTCACTCAGTGTTGACGAAGATGCAGAAGAAGGGTTTGATGCAATCTAGGTCAGCCGCCAACACAGATGGCATGAATGTAGGGCGAACCGTAGTGCAATCGGGCAGCGTCTGTGTGAATCGTCATCCTTCTCGTCTGGCGAACACGCAGAGGAGTTCTCATCAAGGCTAATTTCGTATGGTCTTTGTAGGCGAAGAACGAAAGCGCATCGTCTCCGGCCTCGTCGATGCCTTCGATGAGGTGGCTCGTGGGGGCACGAGTCGGCTTGTCACGCTTGTCTCGCTCCCCGGTTGGGGTAAGACTCGCATCATCCAAGAGTTTTACGCCGTTCTCGCGGCTCGCCAAAGCGAGCCCCATTATTGGCCGGATACCCTCGTGGTGAGCGAAGAGGGCGAGCAAGGAATTCTAAAGGCTCGCAAACTTACGTGGCCTGAGCACATGGAGGCTCGCCCTGATGGTGCGCGCCCGGATTTCATGTGGTGGGGGATTGGCTGCACTGTCAATCCCAATAATGCCAACGCACCGATGGAAGTCTTAGACCAAGCGATAGAACAGGTGGTGAATCATTCGATTGGTCGTCAGAATCTCGAAGGATTGAAGAAGGAATTTTTCGGCGACGCTATTGACCTCTCAACCAATGCGCTTTCGGTTCTTGGTGTGGTTGGACTTCTCACATTCCCACCAATTGCGGCAGTTGCCACCGGAGTCGGCGTGGCGAAATTTGCGTGGGATCGCCAAGCGGCCTGGCGAAGAGGGAAGGCTGCTCTCGATGAACATCGGGCAAAAGGGCGCACCCTCGCGGCCGCTAGCTCAAAAGAAGAAGCGGACGAAACCGTCCTGCGGTTCCTCACGAAGTGGTCGTCAGAATTACCGCTCGTCATCATTCTCGACGATGCCCATTGGGCATCACCCAGAACATTGGTGCTGGTAAATGACCTGATAACTTCGAACGTCAGTCGAGTGTTCGTGGTCGCCACAACGTGGCCACACGGTGTGAGCAGCGTCGATGGCTTGGAAGTGCACGACCACGCCTTTCGGGCACAATTTGCTGAGTGGCAAAACCGGCTAGCCGATAGGGTAAGCACGGTCACCCTCGAACTGTTATCCAGTGCGGATGCTTCATTATTGTTCGATTCCGAACTCGCAGAAGTACACGAAAATATCAAGACACAAGTACTCGACCGCGTTGACCACAACCCATTGGTCCTTCGCCTCTATTTGCGTGTTTTCGGCCAAAAGATCGCCCGAGGACGATTCAATGTGGACGATGTACCGCGGGAGGTCACGGATGCATTTCAATTAATTTGGAAAGAATTCCCCATCGAGGTCAAGAGATTTTTAGCACTTGCGGCACACCTCGGACAGCACTATTTCATCGATTTGTTAGATGACTTGAGCAACGAAATCCTGCTGGTGTCGGCACGAGAGTTGGCCAGGGCGAGTGCCTCGCTCGAATGGGTGCGCTCAATTGATGAACTCTTGCAGAGCTTTGGAGAGCTCACGCTGTATGAAATCACGGTCAATTCGAATGAGTATCGTTTGGCGGAAGAGGGCCACGAGCGGCTCCGCGCGGAACTCGAACGATTTACCTCGAGTGATGAATTCGACGCACTAAATATTCGTAGCCGGATGGTTCTCCTTGAGCAGCAAGTCCTCCTCGCAGAACGTTTTTCAGACCTAGACCGAGAAAGGGCAGCCCAAGCCTCAATCGCCCTCTCTGACTTGTATTGCGAAAATATGAACTATTTCGCGTCTCTGAAAATTTTGGAATATGGGCTTTCGTTTGTGAGTCCCTCAAGTGAACTGGACCTAGGGATTCGTGAATGCGTCTTCCATTCAGTGGTGGGACTCGGACGGCCCGACATTGCCATCGAAGTGGGGCAGAATCTTCTCGATGACCTGGGACTGATGCACGATTCTGACCATCCCAACCTTTTTGGATTGCGCTACAACTTGTCTGGTCAATTGGTGGATGTGGGTCGCAATGCGGAGGCTTTAGAAGGGCTCAATCGACTTCTTGACGATCAAAGCCGAATTCTTGGACCCGACAATGCGTGCACCCTGCGTTCACGCGGACAAATGGCAAACGTGATTCGGCAGCTAGGACGACCCGCCGAGGCTCTCGAGATTCAGAGGCATCTTCTCACCGATCAGATCCGAATCCTCGGCCCTGAGGACCATTTAACTCTATTCTTGCGTAGCAACATTGCTTTATCGCTTAGCGCACTCAAGAGATTCGCTGATGCTTTCGAGATGCAGCAGCAACTTCTCGCTGATTACAGCAGAGTTTTCGGGCCTGATGACCCTGAGACTCTGGTTTTACGCAACAACATGGCGGTCACCTTAATGAATCTTGATAGGTATCCCGAGGCGCTTGAGATGCAACAACAACTTCTTGGGGATAGGGAGCGTATTTTGGGCTCTGACCATCCGAAAACACTTTCCCTGCGCAATAACATGTCAAATACTTTTATTGGACTCGGTCAACTCGAAAAGGCCCTCGAAACCCAGCAGCTTCTTCTTATGGATCAAATTCGTTGTCTCGGCCCTGAACACTTAGAGACGCTCCGTTTGCGCGGTAATTTGGCAATCACAATGAGGTCGCTCGGTCGTGAAAGAGTTGCCCTGAAGTATCAACAGGTCCTACTTGCTGACCAAATTCGTATTCTCGGTCCTGAACACTTAGAGACGCTCCGTTTGCGCCGTAATTTGGCAATCACAATGATGGAAATCAATCGTGGAAGAGTTGCCCTCAAGGAGCAACAGTGCCTTCTCGAGGATCAAATTCGCATCCTCGAAGCCGACCACCCCATGACGCTCGAATTGCGCGGTGAAATCGTCGTAACTTTGGGTCAATTGAGTCGACTTCAAGAAGCTCACGCGATTTTGGTATCCCTACTCGTTGATTTGTCTCGAATTTATGGTCCTGATCACCCAACGACGCTTTTGTGGAGCAATAATTTGGATACAGTTCTGAGTGACCTCGGTATCTCGGAGTAGCAGCGGAGATGCGAGCATTCCCTCTGCTGGGTGTTCGCCATAGACCTAAAGAATGTTCTCACAAGGACGCCGCAGTTTCTGAGGAACACAAATGTGCTGGGTGAATTTTTGGGTTGAATAATCTCCAGTCGATGATGCTTGTATGGTTCAGTATTTGTTAGATTCGCTTATATGACGTTCGGTCAAGCAATCAAGACGTGTCTCTCGAGGTACGCAACTTTCACGGGGGTCGCCAGTCGATCCGAATTCTGGTGGTTCAACCTCTTTGGGCTTCTCGTGGGAATCGCCGTAGGCTCGATTGACCTTGCGGCGAAAAGCCCGGGGTTGGCCATCGTTGGGGTATTGGTCGAGATTGGATTTTTGTTGCCCGCGCTGAGCGTTCAGTGCCGACGCTTACGCGACGCGGGTTTCAGCCCATGGCTTTGTCTGCTGAACCTAATTCCGTATTTGGGGTGGTTTACAGTTTTGCTCCTCGCTACGAGACCATCGAAATCGCAGTTCGACTTGTCACAGATTCATTCCGGCAGTTACGAAGCAGAAGCCCTTAGCGCAAGTGAGGGTGGTTACTGCTCAGGCTGCGGCAAAATGCGACTTCCCGGGCAGAAGTTTTGCCAAGGGTGTGGCTCAGCGTTTTGACCGCTGAGTAGTAAGCCGCTTTAGCTAGCCACTGCTTGGTTGTTCAGTGCCGCACCTGAAGGCCCATTTGCGGTGGACCAGTTTAAAGGACATTTCCACTGCACTGGTAAATGAACCTAGTTCTCACTTTGGTGAAGCCCTGCGTTGAATTATCCAAAATTTGGGTTGATTATTCATTTCTGAAATGTGGGCATTCCTATATATTTGGTTCATGCACGAGCACGTCATTCGCCATGTAGCCCAAAAAGTGATCAAGCCGGTGGTTGGTTTGGTGGTGAAAACCTTGAAGGATGAAATTGTGACTCGCAAAGCAGCCGACCCAACATTGTCGGTGGGGCAAATTGTGAAAGAGACTGCGACGACCATAGGGTCAGCAGCAGTCAAGACCGTGAAGCTCGAAGACTCCTCCCTCGTCATTTCGGCAAAGCCGCTAGCTGATGTAGTCAAGGGGCTGGGAGCCCCGACACCGCTCACCTCGGCAATCGCAGTGGCAAAGGAACGTCAGGTGACCATTGCCGAGTTGCTCGGATTACCACTGGACCAGGTCAGGGAAATGATCGCATCCGATGTGCGAATCATTCTCGCGGAGTCACTTCGAAAGAGCATCAATGGTGAGGAGGTCAAGGAAGCTTTCCTCAGCAGCACTTCGCTCGAGTGGACGAAAGACACCTCTGTGACGCAGTTGTCGGACATCGTTCACCAGCTGTCCTCGCACATCGACCCTCGCGCTCACGAACTGGCGTCAATCTACGCCTCGACCTATGTCCGCATAGCAAAAAAGTTTGCCGCGGTCAGCGAAGCCGAAGGTGGCACGCCTAATCCCTACCCAGAGAAGCTCGAGCACCTCATGAGTGTGCAGCTCGGTCAAAAGCCCTAGGGTCCTTCTTAGGCTTCAAACTCCACGCCACTCACCAAAAAATAGGTCGGAATGCCGACCAATGTTCTACGACCTGCACACCATTTTCTCGGAGTGAAGCGGCAGATTCGATACCACCGGCAAAGCCGTAGGTCGCGATCCCCGCGGCGAGTGCCGACTGAATACCGTGAGAGGTGTCTTCAATGGCGACGGCTCCGTCAGCAGTCACTCCCATGAGGTCGAGCGCCCGAAGGTAGGGTTCGGGGTCTGGCTTGACCTTGGAGACATCGTCACTCGTAACAGCGCGGTCGGCCCATTCGAGTGGCAGACTCGCCCACGCCATCTTGCGGAGAAGATAATCCCGAGGTGAGTTGGTGACGATGCATCGACGATGCCCCAGAGCGTCGACGATAGCCACCACGTCGGCGTGCGGTCGCAATTGGTGTCGCATGAGCGATTCGTAGGCCACGTTCAGTTCGGCAACCCAGTCGCGCGTCTCTCCGGTGAGATGGCTGAGCTCCTCACCAAATGCCAAAAGCGACATGTTCTGGTACCGCCGAGAGAACTCGTCGGGTTCAATCACAATGCCGCAACTTCGCAAAAGGTTCAATTCAACCTCGCGACCGAGGGTTTCGGAATTGACCATCGTGCCATCAAAGTCGATCAGGACTGCTACTGGTGCGGTCATAACACGACGTCTCAATTTCTTTTTGATACGAACATGGTTCATCAGTAGCGTACACTTGGAACGTAGCGTTCGGCAAAGTAGGGGAACATGAAGACAGTCGTAGTCACTATTCCGGGAATGATTTTTGAAGACGATTTGGCTCGCCTTCGGGCGGCAACCGATGTGACGTACGTCGAAGTTGACAGTGTCACGGAGGACTCACTGGCCGAACTCGCCGCCGAGGCGGAAGTTCTGATGTTGAACTTCGATGTAGTGGTCAACGGTTGTGGTGAGCTCTCGGCCGGGTTCTGGCACCGTTCGGAATTGGCTTCGCTTAGAGCCGTGTCGTTTGACATGACGGGCATCGACTGGTCCTCACCCTCCGCAGCTCTGGAGCGGGGCTTGGTATTCATGAACATCCCCCACTACTCCAGTCAGAGTGTGGCGGAGTCGGTCATGGCTGAAATCCTGTTGCACTCGCGCCAGCGTCACATGGCCTACGTTGATGAAATTAAGGGTCGTGATGTGGTCGGACGCAAGGGCATCAACCTGCACGGGCGCACGATTGGTGTTATTGGACTCGGCAGCATTGGCTCAACGGTCGCATCCTTGGCTCGTGGTCTCAATATGAACGTCATCGGTTGGAACCGCTCGTTTCGCGACGGTGTTGAGCTGGTCAGTATCCCTGAGGTCTTTGAGCGGGCTGATGTCGTTGTCGTTTCGTTGAAGACTGTGAAGACCGGACCCGACTCGAACGTCGGCATTATCGACGCGGAAGCCTTGGCACGCGCCAAGGCTTCCATCGTGATCAACCTCGCAAATCGGGCGCTCGTCGACGAGTCGGCCATGGCCGAGGCGATTGCCGAAGGACGAGTTGCCGCGTACTCGCTGGACCGAAACGCAGACTCGTTGGCGGGCCCACTGGGAACTCTAGAGCAGGTTCACTTCCCTCCAGGCAATGCGTGGAACTCTGACGAATCAATGGACACGCTTCGCGAGACGTGGGTGTCGAACGTGCTGGGATTCATCGCGGGCGCACCGACGAATATTTTCACCGAATAATTTCGGCGATGAAAACGTTCTTGATGGTTGGGTACGGGCGCCTTGGCGCAGCGGTGCTTGATCAATTGGCTCCGCGATTCCCGGACTGGCGCTTCGTTGTGGTGTCTCGCAATAAGGTTGCCGCCGAACTGAGGCTCAATCTTTCTCGGTATGTTTGGTCGCAGTGGGGCATTTATCCCCATGTTGCCTACCACAGCGTGAACCTGCACGACACGGAGCGAATGGCGAATCTGATTACGGAGTGCCACGCAGATTTGGTTTTCAATGCGACGACTCCCTTTCCGTGGTGGCGCATTGACGAAATCCCCCCGGCGTTGGCGAAGGTGGCGTCTGATGCCGGTCCGGGCATGTGGGCCGCCGCCGACATTGTCCTACCGCAACTGTTGGCGCAAGCGCTCGCCCTGGCGGGAAGCAAGGCGTCATTCATCAATGCGTGTTATCCCGATATGACGAACACTTTTTTGTCAGGTACTGATGGCGCACCGCTTCTGGGCATCGGCAACATCAGCAATATCATTCCGGGTATGCGCCTCGCGTACGCCGCTGAGTGGCGTGTCGAGCCGCAGTCCGTGGTTGTCAAATGTGTTGGCCACCACTCCACCAGTCTGAATGGCCCTTCGACCGACGATGAGACGCCCGCCCCCTACTTTTTAGAGGTTGCGTCGGGGGAGCGACAACTCCTGATCGAGGGGCCATCGCCAGGACCGTTCCAGGTGCTTCGTCGCCACGCACTTCGACAGCGGGGCGTTGAGGGTCAGGCTGTAACGGTGGGGTCGGCATCAACAGTGCTCGCCGCATTGATGGGCAGTACTGGCGGGTCGTTCCATGCTCCGGGTGCCCTCGGACTCCCCGGAGGATACCCCGTGACCATCGATGAATTAGGCAGGGTCGAGCTGGACCTACCTTCCACCGTTTCGAAAGAGCAAGCGGTGAGTGTGATGGTGCGGGCGCAACGCTTTGACGGTACGCAGTACGTCGAAAGTGGTGTTGTCGAACCGACCGAAAAGTCGCTGGCCGCACAGGAGCAAATTTTGGGCTTCGTCACCGAGCGTGTGACGACGGAAAATGTGGCGGACTACGCCGCTAACACCGTTTCAGAGCTCAATCGACGCTACGGACTCGAATTGGAGGCGCTGTGAGAATCGCGGTACTTGGCGCGGGCATCGTTGGTTTGTGGACCGCGTTCGACCTTACCGAACGAGGGTTCGACGTTGTTGTCTATGCCGACGCTCCGAGCATGGCCACAACGAGTGCTTCAGCGGTAGCCGTGATAACACCGTTATTCCCGTGGAGCCTTGAGGAACAACCCGAGCTCTTTGAGGAGTCTCTCGGCTGGTACCGCGAAACGCTTGCGAAGTTTCGCGATCTCAATCGCGAGGGCAACTTCATGACGTTGATGCCGAGTTTCGAGTTTGGTTACGTTGACGACGATGGGCGAGAGGTGCTTGAAAAGGGATTTCCAGCCAGCCGTCTCGAGCAACTGAACTTCACTGAAATCAGAAAGCACTACACGAATGAGGCGATTCGTGTTGAGAACGAGCCCGGCGAATTTGACGATGTGACGTTCGCCGTCAATTTTGATGCCGACATGGTCAACACGCAGAAATTTCTTCCGCATCTCGAAGGAATTCTCCGGCAGCGAGGCGTGCAGTTTGAGCGAAAGTATTTCGAATCACTGGCGGACATTGAGAGCATTCCGGAGAACTATCTCGTTAATTGCCTCGGCATGTTCTCTCGTTTCCTTTTCCCTGATGTCGGCACCGAGATGTATCCGATTCGAGGGCAGTCGCACTTTATTCCGATGGCGAACGACCCTCCCTACTTCGGCGTCGCGAGTGGACACCACGCGGTCTTTCGTCACGCTGGGGGGTTCTACCTCGGCTCGTACTTCCTTTCCGAAGACAAATCCACCTGGGTCGGCGATGGACGATCTCATCGAAAGGATTTGCGGACACTGCCAACCACGACCGAATGGGAATTGACCAAGAAGTTTGCCACTGAGACCTACCCGATACTTGCCGCAGCCATGGGATTCGATGTCCCACCGGCACCCGTTAACGAGGTCTCACAAGTGAACACTGGCGTACGCCCATTTCGAGAGATCGGTCCAGTGATGGGTTATCGACCAGTCGGATCAAAAACGATTGTCGATAATTTTGGTCATGGTGCTCACGGCTGGACCATCGGCTACGGCGCAACGCGAAAGGCAGTTGATCAATTGATGGAGGTAGTTTCCAGTGGCCAGTGATAGCACCCCAACACAGACTTCGTCGCGCCGGAAATCTTCTATTCGGACGGTCAAGGGTAAGGACTTGATACGGGCTGAGAAATCGGCTCTCGAGTCGACGATCGTCAACGGTCTCGCTACGGCTGCCGGAGTTGTCGGAGCAGTCACAGCGGTAGCGAGTTGGCTCAACCAACGACAGTTCAACAATCTCGGCTGGTACATCAGCAGTGTTCTTGCGCTCGGACTGATCAATCTGTCCATTCGGAGTTGGCAGAAGCTGAAGTTAGAGAGAATTGTGAGGGATAATCGGAGCAATTTCGCAAATTATTTGTTCCTCATCCCGTCAGATGGCGGCGAGTCCTTCTACTCAGCATGGCTTCACAGCCTCGCTAAGACCGCAAGAGAGGAGAACCAACCAATTTATCTCACGGGCGTATTTGCATCCGAATCTTTCGAAGGGGAGCAAATCGCCGAGGAGCATCGAGGAGGCCTCGCGACACTGGAGGCACTGAAAAAACTAAAGGATACGCAACATTTTGATGGCATGTTTGCGATTCTGAATGACCCCGAGAACGAGCGAACGCAAGAACTCATCAGTCGATATCACGAACTCTTTGATGGTCGATTGATTCTGCTGGACATGAACCTCTTTAAGGAATCCAAAAAATACACGTTTCCGAAGTTTTATTTCGTTGGTTCTGATGAAGTTAAGGGTGGCCAGAGTGCTGCGCACTTGGCACACGATTATCTAACGAAAGTTCGTCGCGCTACGAAAGAGAAGTATCGAATCCTCCTGCTTGAACCACATGAGAATTCGTTGAAGAGTTCAAAGTGGGATGCCCAGCGGATCACCTCATTCCGCAGTCGTCTCAGCGAACTTGTCCCAGCGGTGGAGTTTGAGTCCGTAACCCATTGTCGGTACAACCGTGAAACGACAAAGAGGCAGTTGGACTCAATAGAACTTCTCGATATGAGTCGACGAGAATGGCTGCTTTCGTTTGACCTCATTTTTGCGTCGAATGACGACAGTGCTCTCGCAGCGGACGAGTATCTAGATGAGAACGTTGGCGGGTGCGACTGTGGCGATTGCGACTCACCAACTAGTTGCCCCAACCGCGGGCCACGAATTATCGGGTATGACGGTTCACCGGCTTTCGTAAAGACTGCACTCTCAAAGTCGAATTCGTGGCTGATTGGAACTATTGACGTCCGGCAAGAAGTGCAGGCCAAGCGCGCAATTGGACTGATGAGCGATCTTCGAAATCGTTTTCAGAATGATTTTCCTGATTTCCTTCCCCTGATAGATCCAATTCCGCTATTGGTACCCGTCATTTACGGTCCAATCGTTGTCGGGCAAGGTGATTCGAGTCCATGCGACTATCGTCTTTTGTCAGAGGATTAGAGGAAAGACGCCATCATGATGCAATCAAAGCCAACATTGACTAACGACGAAAACATACTTGTCAATTGCGCTCATTTGATGTCACAGTCGTCACCCTGGACTGACTTTTACTTTTCCTACGAAGAGTGTGTCTTGCTCTTGGCTCCTTCCACCGGTATTCAGGTCTATGCCGTACAGGATGGGGGCAATCTTTTGGCATTTGTGGCGGTTGACCCAACGGGCATTGGCAGTGAACCCATGCTTGAATACGTTTGTGTCGCCCCTGAGTCGCGAGGGAAGGGCGTCGGGACGCAGTTAGTTACGTTCTTTGAGGACGTGCTCTTTCCGGGCGCTGACAATCTGTACCTGTTCGTCTCTGACATCAATACGAGGGCTAAGGCGCTGTACGAGCGACTCGGCTATCGGCAGGTTGGTGAATTCCCAGATTTCAACTTGGTCGGTCAGACCGAATTTCTCATGCGGAAAACACGACGACCTCGTCAATTGCGATGGATGAAACAGAATCTTGAATGAGAACTTACTAACCACGGAGCAGCGAGAAGCTCGGGCCTTGGCTCGAATAGACCTCGCCACTGGTTACCCAATGTTGCAGCCAACCCCAGGACTACTGGAAGCATGGCCACTGTTGAACGTACATCCCAAGGCAGAGCTGAATAGCTCGTCTGAAGGGTTTGAAGAGAGAATCTCCAGATCGCTTGGCAGACTGCTTGGCGTCCATGACATCTATCACGACTTGACGCAGCTGACCTTTAGCGGCTCCGTTGCATTGCAACGAGCGATGGTTGCGCTCCAAATTCTGGCCGAATCAATGGAGTGTGACGGTATTGAGCTCATTGTGATTGAGCCTTGTATCGATATCTATCGATCAATCGCGAAAGAACTCGGTATTTCCCTCGTGGTGATTGACCGGTTTGCCGCGAGCGAAGAGAAGTCGTGGCTCGAACAGGTTGCCGACGCAGCCTTCGATGCGACCCTACGTGGTAACTTTTCAGCTCTCGTCATCGATACACCCAGTAACCCCTACGGCACGATCCTCAGCTGGAAGGAAACAGACTTTCTCGAAGCAACAATGTCCTCGAGCCGTGGCATCATCATTTATGACTACTGCTTCGCTATCGCCGGATCACAACTCCTTGCCCAAGTTCCGCTGACGTTTCAACGCCCCGAAGCACAGTGTCACTGGCTCGCAATCTGGGACACCGGAAAGACCTTTGATTTGAGCGGTGAGAAAATGGCCGTAATCATCTCGAGTAGCAGTGCGGTGCTTTGGGCGGTCGAGAAATCTCTCGAATCGATTCAGGTCGGTTACAGCCTGAGCTCGCAAGCGTTCTTCGCTAAATTCCTGGAGAGCGAGTTTCCCGAACAGATGCTAGGCGTGCTCGGTCGCTGCGTTACAGAAAATCAATTCGCACTTAGCGAGAGCGCGCTAGCACCCCGTTGGCGCGAGGCGATGGGGGGGACCTTCGCAGTGCTGGAGTTTGATCCGGAGAAAAAGAGCACTGAAATTCGCCAGTGGTTATTGAGTACTGGCGTTGCTGTCTCCTCGGGGGCAGCGTTCAGGGCGCTCCACCGAGAAAATCCCACGTTCATTCGACTTTCCCTTGCTCGAGAAACTCAACTTTTTAGCGAAGGGTTGGCACTCGTGGAAACGCTCGCGAAGGAGTTGGTGTAGAGGAGGGATTCTTTGGGATTCTTGCCCTTGTGGCATTTGCCTACTGCCTTGTCAGTGTCTACTTTTGGGGCCGACGCGAGAGGCGATCTGAAGAGAGGGAGCGACAGAGAATTCTCGATGAACATATCAGTTGTGAGCAGTGCGGAACATTTCCAGCTGGCATTCCTTCAGTCTGCAGCTTCATCGACTGTAGCGTCAAGGGTGGTCGATACTGTTGCCTCAAACCAGGTTTCGAGTGGTCGACTGGGCGCTACGGGCAACTCAAGGCCGTTCGGGGCTCTGCGGGGCTCTGCAAGGTGCACTTCGACGTCAACATGCAGGAGTTTGATCGCTGACATTGACAGCGATTCGGGTTAACTGAGCACGCCATTTAGATTCGCCAAACGAAAGCCCCCACCTATCTTTTGCTCGTGGTTTTCCTGTGCAGTCGGGCGACCTTATGCAACACTGTTATTTCCTAGGCTCACCAGCCATAGCTAGCAGGCCCGAAAATGCCTGATTTCGTCGGCCTTTTTCAAACAGATATTCCTATAACTTCACCTTACGGAATCAAGTTTCCTTGTGCGTCGTAAGCCCAATCGGGTATTCCGTCTAAACGGTCAAGGTCAGGTTCTCCACGAACCAACCTATCCATAAAAACAAAGTCAGTGTCATCTTCCCATTTACTAGTGTTCTTATTTAGGGACTGTGCTTTGTATGTATTAGGGTCATATCGAAATGCGACCTGAATCGCGACGGGAATCTTGGACACTAAATCCTCTGAGAGGATGTGTCTATGTCAAATTCAACCCGTTACTCGCCGGAGTTGCGT
>Ga0007818_1000209_pt1 | contig 17812 bp, 13 predicted proteins | sample CryBogCBE08Jun09_FD_71221 | JGI IMG/M metagenome (GOLD analysis project Ga0007818, IMG submission 71221) | Freshwater microbial communities from Crystal Bog, Wisconsin, USA - CBE08Jun09 | ecosystem: Environmental > Aquatic > Freshwater > Lake | place: Crystal Bog, Wisconsin, USA | collected...
AATTAATTTTTCAGCAAGCGCGTCTTTATTGTCGTAAAATTCATAGTTAACCTGACTAACCGGAGAGAAAATAGCGGAATCTTCTGTTAATATGATAGAACTATTGGTCATATAAAACTTACGCCCCATCATTAATATCGCTAACTGATAATCGTAGTTGTGTTTGTATTTATGAAACTCAAAATAGAATTCATATTTTTTTAAAGCTTCTAATAAAGGAACAAAATCATATTCCTCGGGTACATAAAGCTTGGTAACATTTCGGCATCCCAAACCAAAATACATTTGTATGTCATCAGATAAGTTGGCTAGGTCTGTTTCTGTTTCGGTTCCAGTTAATATTGCCACAGATGTTCTGTTCTTTCTGATGATATTTGGGTATTTTCCAAAATAAAAATCAAAATACCGGCTACTATTATTGCTGCCCGTAGCAATGTAGGCATCGCAAGCCTTCAGGTTTTCCTCAAATGACACATATCCTGTTATCCTTTCGTCCCACTCTGTAAGTTTGGCCACAATGTGTTTAATCAGAATAGAATCTTTTGAAGATGCCTTAATTGTTTGCTTATAGCCACTGATAAATACGCATAAAAAGTCGTGAAAGCCCACTAATGGGATATTTCCTGCCATCACTACGCCAATATTCTTGTCAGAAGCTGGGGTATCTTGTACTTTGTAACTGCTTGCCCACTCATTCAATAAATTCTTTTCCAAAAAGTTATTGGCAATGTTTGCAATTGCTGTGTCTATGAATATCTTAGTAAACCAAGCGTTTTCACGTTCAGCTCTTTCCTTTATATTGTTCCATTCTTCCTCATCACTCAACAAATAACTACCTATTTTTTCTGCAATTTTTAACCTTTCTTGTAAATTCATTTGTTTAAAATCAATTAAGTCATTTATTTTTACCGCCAAATAAATTCAAAAGTAACAGATATGGCTATTAAAATAACAGATGAATGTATCAATTGTGGCGCATGTGAGCCAGAATGTCCAAATAACGCGATTTATGAGGGCGGAGTAGAGTGGGCAATCGTAGATGGTACGTCAGTAAAAGGATCTTTTGTTCTTTTGGACGGAACAATTGTTGATGCGGCGGCAAAGTTTGCGCCTGTAAGTGTAGATACCTACTACATAACCCCTAATAAGTGTACGGAGTGCCAGGGCTTTCACGAAGAGCCTCAATGTGCGGCTGTTTGTCCGGTTGACTGTTGCGTTCCCGACGAGATGTATGAAGAAACTATTGAGGAATTGCTAGCGAAAAAAGATAAATTGCACATTTAACAAAAAATAAGTTGAAAACATAATTGTAATTAAATATTTTATTTACTTTTATGTCTCAATAATGTTGCTGTCATTGGCAACTTCTTTAACGGAAGGTGATATTTCCTCCCATAAAAGGTGAAAAACACAAATTGTTTTTCACCTTTTGCATTTAATAAATCAAATAATTCTCTGTCGATTGATTTTTATATTTAAACCTACACACTATATTTGTGAAGTCATTCATTCGTTTTATTAAAAATAATTATCTGTGGGATACGACAACAACGAGAAGAAATTTGTGCCAGTCTATGAAAAAAAGGTGAGAGCTGGTAAAAAAAGAACCTACTTTTTTGACATTAAGGAAACTAGAAACAATAGTTACTCCCTCATTATCACCGAAAGCCGTAAACGTTTTGATGATAGGGGCTACGACAGAAGCAGTATCTATATATATCAGGAAGATATAAATAAATTTGCTAAGGGCGTTGCTGAAGCGATTGATTTTATCAAGACAGAATTGCTGCCCGACTACAACTTCGATCAGTACGACAATGATTATGAAGAAAATGGTGAAGGATATATCCCACAAGCTCCGGTAGAAACGGCCATAACTGCTTCTGCACCTTCGGAAGAGATTGTTGAAGATGAAAAACCATCTACAATTACGTCTTCTCTAAATACAGAAGAGGTGGACAAATGGTAATGCTTGCCAAGAAGGATTACCATTTATTTCTTAGTCAGGAATTTTGCCTGATTTGCGTATAATGCTATGAAAATTGTTGTAATTGCTATCCCAAAGTAAGCGCCCCAACCCGTTGTGATGAACGCGATTCCTACAAATAGTGCATAACCAAGGTAAGGAACCACAGAGCCTACTATATAGGTATAAAAACCGCTCTTTTTCAGTTGCCTCATCTCGATGGCGCCATAGATACACAGGAAATTACTCAAAATTGTAATAATTAGTATCGGTAATTTGTTGGCATCTACCTTCCTTATCAGATCCAGAGCCTCAGGGCTGTACATCTTCTTTACAAATTCTGGAAATTTCTGGAATTCTGGCTTGTTCACCATCTCTTCCATCTTAGCAAGATTATCGGCACTCTTAAAGTAGCTCCAAATGCCCGATAATATTCCCAATCCACTGCCTACAAACGTTAAAATAGTCAAGACATTTATGCCTGAAGGCAGTTTGTTTTCGTCAAATTCGCTTTCAAAATCACTCATAACATAAAGTTTTTAGATTAATTTATTTAGTAAAGATAAAGGTCTGCATTTATTTTTATTATTCTTTTCTTCCTGCCCAGATAGTACTGATTTCTTTGCCAATTCCTATAAAAGTATAGTGATTGAGCGGAAACTCCAGAAAAACGTGCAACATACTCAGCAAAAACAAGGCATAGAATCCAATTCTGTAGCTGATGGCATACAGTAAAACCGATACTACCCACAAAATAATAATGGCCGACATTCTTTTTTTTGATACCTGATTCCATTTAATGACCGAAGTTTTCGAGAACCAGTTTAAGTAGTGATAGGTATATGCAAACGCTATAAAGCGCATTACTGCCACTGCTTTTGGCGCAGTATAAAAGTCAATGTCTGTCTTTTTGATGTTGCCGAAGCCAAAGAGATGGTAGATAGAACTGTTGATATAGCCAAATAGCGCATAGGACAGTCTGCCATAGTTGGTGATGGGCAAGCCGAAGTTGTTGGGCATAAAAACAAAGAAAGTGGCTGCACAGGCAACAAAAAATAGCAAGGATATGATGCCCGAAGCGCTACGGCTTTTGAGCGCGCCAAACAATATGAAGGATCCCGTAAATAAAAACACGTGTACAATGGTAGGCGTCCAAACGGCGAAGATGAGAAAGGGAAAGCTATGGAAAGCGTTGAAATTGAAGACCACCGAGATGATAAATGCCGCTGCTGCCAGCAATATCTTGGTTGTATTGTCTTGTATAAACAGCAAAATAAGTGCATACACAAACCCGCAGAACACAATACTTGCAAAGAATTTGTTGGGCAAGGACGTATTGTCAAACTTTGCTACCGTCAGCAGCAAAACAAGTAATAGCAACAGAATCATATCGTCTTTGGAGCGGATGAAATAGTTTTTTTTGTCCAGCCAGGATATTTCTGTCAGATAATGCAGCGGGCCAAGTACGGCATAAGAAAAAAGAAACAGTTCGAATGGCAGGATATAGGCAGCCGCCAAACTAATGAGCATCAATCCTATGTTTATATAGTTTATCCACTCGCCGGAGGCTATTTTCAGTGTATTTTTAGGGGCAGCAATCATTTGCAACTCATTATTTTATTGCAAATATCCATTTTATTTGACGATTTAATAAAATGAACGGCATAAACGCAGTAAGGGCAGAAAATCTTCTGCCCCTACTGTCAACTATTTTGTATGCTACCCAATTTTCTATTCATTAATGGGGTTAAATCGTATCCGCAACAGGTGTCTTTCCCAATCTTCAAACCCGGAACGTTTGTGCATGACCCTTCTGTTGTTCAGCACCAGTATATCGCCGTTTTGAAGCATATAACTTTCCGATTCATGGTCTTCGTTCACCAGTTTTTCGAAATAGGTTATCATTTCAACTTGTTCATCCGTTAGTATCCCTGGCACAAATTCCAATCCCTTCATCAGCGTATCGTAGCGGTATCTTATTTTGTTGTCTCCCAATACTTTTCCATAAATCACTTCTTTATCATTGTCTTTCTCCTTTTTAAAAACGGTGGGCACAGCAAACGGGAGGTCGATTTCAGTGAAAATTCTACGGAGTTCTTTGCCATTTGGATGCGCATCCAATACTTTAAGGATACTTTTTAGTGTGATTATCGATGAGAGTCCACCGCCGCAGTCTGCTTTTTTTATTGCGTAAAGAGCTTGATAATTTTCTGGCTCTTGCCTGTATTGCGAGTCGGTATGAAAGGGCGCTTCATCATTATGTTCCGAAAATGTGAAGACCTTACTCTCGCTTTTTCTAGGTTTTATGTGCCATACAATTGCCGAGTCGTCATGCACTTCCAACTCGCCCAAATTGGCGCAGAAATCAGTAAATTTCTCAATAATAGCATCTACATCTCCCAATGGATAGTTTGTGTTTCTCACAATTACATACCCAAAGTCACTTTCTAGGTGTCCAATAATCTCTTTTTTCAATTCAGATGCACTTTTTCCGGTAGCATCCATGAAATTTACATTTTTATTCATCAGTTAATTTTGTTTAAAAACCATTTGTCGTTACTTGTTTCTCAATCAAGTAATAAGTTAAAAAAATATGTATGCTTTGTTGGGGAAGTGGGGTTCATACGACAAGAATTATATTGCAAAGATGCGTGTAGTTGGGTAAATGTTGCCCGTAAAGTTGCTTTTTCTTTGAATAATTTACTGTTAATAGGATTAATGTTTAAATAAGTATAACTAAATGGTCAATAAAATTAAATAATGACTAATTAGTTATATTAATGCAGTTGCCTTTTGGTAGATGTTTGTAAAAATTTGTTGTTTCAACAGCTTGTTGCGCAATTTCAATTGCTCATTATTCAACTGTTGTCAACAGTTGTCTGATAGCTGTTGCAAGTTGCCCAGAAAAACTGTATGCTGCCCAAAAAAACTGCATGTTGTCCAATATCTATAACAAGTTGTCCAATATCGCCTCGCTTTTGGGCAAAATGCAGCAGAAAATGTCCAACTTGTCATAGATATTGGCTAGAATACAGTAGAAATGGGCAACTTGTACTAGATATTGGACAACTTGCAATAGATATCGGGCAACTTGTTATAGATATTGGACAACATGCATTTTTTTCGACTCATTTGTGGGCGATTCTAGCCAATATGGCAGGTATTTTTTAACACATAGTAAGATATGTACATAGAACACATAGGTATTTGGCTTTAGTACACCACATAGCTATGTTTATATGCGTTAAATCCTAACCATCTGATAATTGATGAAAAAATTGCTCAAACTGTTTGCTGAATTTGCTGTGTGATTGCTATTTTTTGCTTTCATTATCATGTATAAGCACAGGTGAATGGGGGATTAGTATGGGTAATCAGTTAGTTAGCTATTATTTTATAAAAATATTTATAAAAAATTGAAAAACAATAATTTATAAAAACTAAAAAAATAAAAATATATTTTAATATTTTAACCGATTAAATAGTAATTACCAATTTAAAAGCGTAATGTTGTACAAATAATTGTAACACCTCAATTTAAACCGCAAATTATGTCAGCTACTAAGATTGTTCCGCTTGATTTTTCTACGAGTTATGAAGATTTATTGGATGATGCTGTTAACAAAATAGCATTTTTAACCCGCGATGAAGCAGATTTATCCCCTCGGGGTGTAACTGCCGCTGTTATTGCTGCATTTGATGCCGACAGAGCCGCATTTGCGCTCATCCCTTCAAACGAAACAGGCGTACTGGCATCTGGTGTAGGGTTTGCAGCACGCGATAAAAAGGCAGCCCAATTATTAAAAGCAATCATGGTAGTAATGGGTATTGTAAACACCGCTTTTGCCAAGTCTTCATCAGAATACAAAGGATTTAAGGCCAAAGGCATTGGCAAATTCAATGCTAGCCAGCTATATAATATCTCCAACAATATTGTTGTAAAAGCGACACTAAATACTGCGGCATTAACACCAAAAGGGCTAACCCCTGCCATGCTTACCAGTATTACTACCTTGGCAACAGCCTTATTGCCCCTCATTTCGGCAACCCCTGTATTGGTAAGCAATGCCGAGGCGGTAACCGTGACAAGGCGCACAACGGCAAACGCACTTTTTGCCACCATGAAGGCACTTTGTAGCATTGGTTACGCTTTTTATATGGCCCAAGGCAATAAACTGAAGGCGGCCGACTATGTTGTGTACGATTCTGCCCGCACGATCATTGATAGAACGGGAACTGTAAAGCTAGGAAGCTTTGTAAACAGAAAAACCGATGATATTGTAGCAGGAACCCGTTTTAGGTTGAAAGTAAGTACAGGGACTACACTTCAGTTTTATTTTGGGATGACAAAAACCAGTCTGCCAGACACTCTTGCGAAGACAGTTGTATATAATCCAAACATATTTGCCACTTATTCTGCTGCACAGTTAGGCTATGACCTTGCAGGAGGCATCAAATATTTCATCATCCGCAATCCCAACAGCGATGATGCAGACTTTCTGGCTAAAATAGGGTAGGTAATTGATAATTGACAATTGATAATTGATATTCAACAGTGCACCATTGTTCATTATCAATTATTAATTATCAATTATCATCTATTAATCAAAACCAATTCCCCCTATCTTTACTATCTATTATTGAAGCTAATGGATATACCACAACTACTGAGAAACGATGGCATCATCACCGAGGAAGATTGCCAGAAAATAGAAAATTATGAGCAGACAAAGCTGTTTTCGGTACACTGGGAACTAAGAACCATACTTTATGCGGGTATTCTGTTGCTCACTTCGGGCATCGGAATACTGGTTTATAAAAATATAGACACGATTGGTCACCAAGCGGTTCTCGCCGCAATTGCATTGGCTTGTATGGGTTGCTTTTACTATTGTTTTAAAAATAAAGACAGTTACAGCAACCAATTAGTGCAAAATTCTTCGCCCCTTTTCGATTATATCGCCTTGCTTGGCAATCTTTTGTTTGGCACTTTTATAGGATACTTTCAATATCAGTATCAACTTTTTGGCAATAATCTTTGGGCTGCCACACTCGTTACGGGTATCGTATTTTTTGTAGGTGCCTACCTGTTAGATCATAAGGGATTGCTTTCTTTGGGCATTACATCGCTAGCAAGTAGTATTGGGCTGAGTATTACGCCTTTGCAACTATTGCAAAGCAATAATTTTGACAGTAAATCACTCACATTTTCGGCTATTGTATATGGATTTGGGCTTGCCGTAGTGGCAAAAGCAGGAGAGAGGGAAAGGATAAAAGCACATTTTAGCTTTACCTACAACAATTTTGCCATCAATCTCTTGTTTTGTGCCAGCCTTGCTTCGTTATTTATGTATGAATTAAAGCCCATAAGCTTCTTATTGGTACTAGGTATTTCTGCGTATTATATAATACATGCCATTAATAATCAACGGTTTTATTTCATGTTACTTTCAGTAATATATACATACATAGCGATGACTTATGCTTTTTATGAACTGATGGATTTTATGCACTTAGGTGGATGGGCGTTTGCGATAGCACAATATTACTTTGTTGGTACTTGTGGCGGTATGGTTTACTTTCTGATTGAGCATAAGAAGATATTAAATAAATTCTATAAACTAAAAAAATGATAGCCTACAACAAAGAAGCCTTAAAAAAGCGATTGATATTACAAAAAGTAGAGGAGTGGTTTGCAAAAAAGCTGTTGACCAAAGAACAATACAAACGAGCATCCTATCAATACAATAGCGGATTGTACACTCCAAGTATTTTTATAAAAATCGGATTGTATCTTTTAACATCTTTTGGAATGACTACTGGATTTGGGATTGTTAGTCTTTTATTTGTTGTTGATAGAGCCCAATATTATCAAGTGTTTTTTGCTATTTATGGCTTCGTTTGTGTGGGTGCATTAGAATTTTTGATACGAAGCACCAAGCATTATAAATCGGGGATGCCTCAGGCGTTTTTGTACACTGCACTCGGTTTTTTGATGCCAGTTATGTTCAAAATTTTTGGAGGCACGCTTGAAGGCACTAATACTATTCTTAAGATTGCATTGGTTTATTTACCATTATTAATTGCAGCCACTATCCGATATAATGATAGGGGTGTGGCATTTGCATTGATGGCGTGTTTGTTTACTGTCTATTTCTTACTGATAATGAAGATAGGAGACATGGCAAAATTAATCATGCCCTTTGCATTTATGCTGCTATCAATAGCCATTTATTTGTGGACAATACGAGCGAAGGCGAAAGAAGAATTTTTGTTGTGGGATGATTGCCTAAGTGTCTTTGAAACCGTTGTCCTCCTTGTGTTCTATGCAGCCGGAAACTACTATGTGATAAGAGAAAGCAGCGTACAATTCTTTGATATGCACCTGAATAAGGGTGAAGATATTCCATTAGCAATTGTTTTTTATCTGTTTACGGCACTGGTGCCATTGGTATATGTTTATTTTGGTTTGAAGAAGAAAAACAAGACATTGCTATGGATTGGGGTGCTGACGATAGTGCTGGCGGTACTTACATTTAAGTATTATTATGGGTTGCATCACCCCGAGTATACCCTTACCATTGCAGGAATCATTGCCATAGCAATTGCTTATTTCAGCATTAACTATCTAAAAACGCCCAAGTACGGAATTACTTTCGAGCAAGGATATGAAGACGAAACATTTTTGAGTTCTAATGCCGAGGCATTAATTATTGCCCAGAGTTTTACACAAGCAAGCCATCAAAAAACAACCGATTTTGGCGGCGGTAGCTCGGGAGGAGCAGGCGCAACAGGGGAATGGTAAATTCTTAATTTATAATTGATAATTGACAATTGATAATTGAAAATGAATATTTAAGCTTAACCAATTATCCATAGTCAATTATCAATTATTAATTATCAATTAATCACTAACCACTTATATCAGTAACATTGCAGTACAAATAGGTTTACTGAAAAAGAAAGGCGTCATATTATCATTGTTTTTGTTGGTGGCTGCAATGGCAAGCGCGCAATTATCCAATCTGCATCTAAAAAAGATTAAAACTAGTGGCTTGGTTTTGTTGGATAAACAAAGTATTGTACCCAATTCTGTTGAAATAAAAGGCGTTGATACCAGCTATTTTACTGTAGACTATATCAAGGCAACCATCCTTTGGCACAAGCAACCAACAGGCGATAGTATTTTGATTCATTATCGCACGTTTCCACTCTCTTTCTCCACGCCCGTACATCGTTTTAGCTACGATAGCATCAGTAATAACTTCCTTGTAAAACAAAGTTCAATATTTAATAAAAATATTGGTAATCAATCAAATAACCTATTCAACTTTGGTAATGGTATTACTTACAATGGAAGCATTGGGCGAAGCCTTACTGTGGGAAACACACAAAATGCCGTGTTTAATTCGCAATTGAACCTGCAACTAAGTGGCTATATCGGGGATAGCGTGCAGATGTCGGTGGCACTAACGGACAATAATATTCCCCTGCAACCCGATGGCAACACACAGCAACTAAATGAGTTCGACAAGCTGTTATTGCAGTTTAAAAAGAAGGACTGGGAGCTGAATCTGGGGGATATAGACATCAGACAGAATAAATACTACTTCCTCAACTTTTACAAGCGGATTCAGGGCGCATCCTTTACACAGCAATCGGCATGGGGAAATGCGGGAAGCAATAAAATATTGATGAGTGGCGCCATCGCTAAAGGGAAATTTGCGCGTAATTCGTTTACAGGGCAAGACGGTAACCAAGGACCCTACAAATTGCAAGGGGCAAACAATGAATTGTACCTGGTGGTACTGGCAAATACCGAGCATGTGTTTATTGATGGTGAAGTGTTGCAACGAGGGGAAGATCAGGACTATACAATCAATTATAACACCGCAGAAATAACCTTTACCCCGAAAAGAATGATTACGGCAAACAGGAGGATTCAGGTGGAATTTGAGTATTCGGATCAAAACTACCTGAGCACGTTACTGTATGTGAATGATGAACTGAAGCTGAATAAACGACTGAGCATGAATGTGTCGGTTTTTGATAACAGCGATGCAAAAAGGTCGCAGATAAACCAGTCCTTGGACTCGAACGAGATACGATTTCTAGCCAATCTGGGTAATGATGTGCAGCATGCGTTTTACCCGAATGCAACATTGGACACTTTTAGTACCACAAGAATCATGTATGCCAAGACCGCGTTGCCCAATGGAAAAGACTCGATGTATTATTATTCGGTCAACCCGGACAGTGCAAAGTATCTCTTGAATTTTCTGTTGGTAGGGGCCAATAAGGGTAACTATATCCCTTACTATAACGGGGCTAATGGTAATGTATATCAATATGTTATGCCCATTAATGGTATCCCGCAAGGAAATTATGAGCCATCTATATTTTTGGTGACGCCCAAGAAACATCAGGTCGTTAATTTTAGCAGTACGTATCTGATTGATGCAAAAAATACCTTGCAAACAGATCTGGCGGTGAGTAATTTCAATCAAAATACATTTTCAACCTTGCAAAAGAACAATGATGTGGGAATGGCGGGACGGATACAACTGAATCATACCGATAAATTGAAGTATAAGGGCAAAGCGCTGACGTACAACAGTATGCTAGCGTATGAACAGGTGGATGAAAACTTTGCACCTGTGGAAAGACTTCGTCAGGTTGAGTTCTATCGCGATTGGGGGTTGCCAATTATCACCACAAATGCAACAGAAAAGCTGCCGAGTGTGGGAGTGGAGCTGAAAGATTCGAATAATAATGCCTTTAAATACACTGCTTCCGGGTATTTTAGAAGTGATAATTACAAGGGATTCAGGCAATCTATGCAAGATGTGCAGTCCTACAAAGACTGGCACCTGAAAAGTGATGTAAGCTTGTTGAATAATGACGCGCAAGGAGGGAAGGGGTACTATTTTAAGCCTTCTTTCGATTTGAATAAAGTGTTTCCAAAGCTACATCAACTGACAATGGGTGGCGGGTATGCGTTGGAACAAAATGCGCAACGTACGGCGGGCATAGATACGTTGGCGGCAACAAGTTTTAGCTTCAATACGGTAACTGCTTACCTGAAAAGCAATCAGGCGAAACTGAATAAATTTACTTTCACCTACACCTTGAGGGACGATAAACAGGCAATGCAACAATCGTTTCTGGAAATAGATAAAAGTAGTACCTATAACCTGTTATTGGAACTGTTACAGAATAAAAAACAACAGCTACGAGTGAATGTTACCTATCGCCAACTGAAAGTAATGAACCAAACAATCACCACACAAGCGCCCGACAATTCTCTGCTAGGCAGGGCGGAATATACACTGAACTATTGGCATGGATTGGTTGTGGGTAGTACATTGTACGAGTTAGGTTCGGGACAACAGCAGCAATTGGCTATCACTTACGTGCCTGTTCCGGCAGGACAAGGACAATATACATGGATAGACTACAACAAAGACGGAATACAACAGTTGAATGAGTTTGAAATCGCTCCTTTTGCCGACCAAGCAACGTATATCAGGGTATATACACCAACAAATATCTATGTGAAGACAGATAACGTACAGTTTAACTATAGTCTGAACGTAAATCCGAAAGCAGTCACTAATAAATTGAAAAACAATAAGTTAAAGGATTTTATTGATAGATTAAACTTGCAATCTTCCTTGCAAAGTGGAAAGAAGGTGCTGGCACAATCCACACCACTTTTTAACCCTTTGGGCGGACAGATAGCAGATACGGCTTTGGTCACATTAAAATACGTTTTTAGCAATACATTGTCATTCAATCGGGCAAGTAGTAAATGGGGACTGGACATAAGCAGGGTGCTTAATTATAACAAAAGCCTGCTTACCTATGGCCTACAAAGTAATGAGATGAATGAATGGGGATTGAAGGTGCGTGCCAATATAAAGCGTGTATTTACAATAGATGTGACGCAGAAACTAGGCAATAACAACTTGTTGACTCCCAATTTCAGTAACCAGAACTATGCCATCAAGACAATGTCTACCGAGCCTCGGTTTACTTACACCAATGCCACTTTGTTCAGGATACAAACCAGCTACCTCTATTCGCAAAAGAACAATTCCAGTACCTATGGTTGCGAAAAGGCAGTGAGTAATGCGCTGTCGCTGGAGGCAAAGTACAATGCGGTACAGAATACGAGTATCACAACGAAATTTACGCTGAATGACATTAGCTATACCGGAACAGCCAATACAACCACAAGTTATGTAATGCTGGAAGGGTTGTCGCCAGGTAAAAACTACTTGTGGAACATAGAATTTACCAAACGATTGATCAATAGCCTGGAAATCAGCTTTAGTTATGAAGGACGTAAAACAGGGGACGCTGCTGTTATCAACACCGGCAGAGCAAGTTTGAGAGCTTTGCTATAAAAAAAGGCAGCATACGATGTGTACACTGCCTTTGGGGGATGTTTTAAACTGATTATTCCTATTACGGAGCAGGAGCTGGTGGCGCTGCTGGTGGTGGTGGCATCTTTTTCATCATTGCCCTTTGCCCTTCAGAAAATTGTTTAGCCTTTTCCTCGCCAAGAATTTCCTTTAACTTGGCTTTTTGTGCCTCATTGATCTCTTTGTTCTTCGCTTTCTTGTCATCATCAGAAAGTGAGGCGTCTTTTCTCAATTCTTCATGTTTTTTGTGAGAATCCTCCAAGGCATCTTTTACTTTTTGAATCTGATCGTCGGTTGCGCCGATGTCTTTCAAAGATTTGTTAAGCTGTGCTTCTTTTTCTGCTTTCATTTTGGCGCGATCTTCCTTACTCATTGGGTGAGGACCTTGTTGTTGAGGTGCTTGTGGAGGAGCGTCTTGCGCATTCGCTGCGATGGCGAATAATCCTGTTGTTAAGAGGACTAGAACCGTTTTTTTCATAAATTTTATTTTAATTTGAATAGTAAAGAAACAAAAGATTGGGGATTGTCAATTACAATTAACAGAATTGTAGGACAAAGTAGCCTAATAATAGGCGAAGTAAAGAAAAGTAGTGCCCGAAGTCGGATTCGAACCGACACATCCTTGCGAATGCTGCGACCTGAACACAGTGCGTCTACCAATTTCGCCATCCGGGCATGGCTGTAAAAATAAAGGGAAAAATTTAATGTAGCATTCGAAATAATTTAAAAGGGATTCCGTTAATGATAAAGACCTATCAGTTGCTTCGGTTTGTTGAACAGAAGTAAGGGGTTAAGTCAAGAGTAAAAGTTGATTTTTTATTTGTGCAAAAGATACCGTTAGATTTGCATTGTTTTCAAACTCAATAAAACATACCACAATGAGCGCAAGAATGAATAAATTAAAGACAATATTGATGCTACTGTTGCTGGCATCGTCCTTTTTTGGGTACTCTCAAAAAAATAGTCCATGGAAAAAGTTGACGGAGCAAACTACTTCGGGGGTCTTCTTTGGATTGGGGAGACATCTGTATAGCCTTTCAAGTGGACAGTATTTTGCTTTGTATCTTAAGAATTATAATGCCATGTCTGTAAAGATTAGTGGCAAGATAGTGGCTAAAACTACTTGTGGTACAGAGATAGTGGTTAGTTTTACCAATACATTGGTGCCAAATCAAGAGGCATCGGGTGATAGCACAAACGGACAGGTAGGTGTGGTAACGCCGGATGATTGCATAGGAAAGAAACGTGCTATCAGTGCAAGACTTTCTGTAACGAACAGAATTCAGGACGTAGTTCTTAGGGATATTCAGGTGCAGACACTAGATGGGGCTTATGTTCCAACTGATGCGCAACCTGTAACAGCGAATGCAGGAAGCCAGATAACGACAAGTGTAAATAAGGTTGCTAAATTCAATGACATTAAGTTGCCCCAAGACTCTTTGTTGACTGTTATAGATGGTCTGAGGAATAGAAACAGAAGTTTGCAGGATTCTATAATCAGTTTGAATTCAATTCTCTCCGCAAAGGGTATCAAGCGATAGATATTCCTTTTACATTGTTTAAAAGTATTTGATTACTCTTTTACAAACATAAATCCCCTGCTAGTAGTAATAGCAGGGGATTTATGTTTCAGATATATCCTTAAAATGTAATCAAACTAGTTTTTGCTGTTGCGATAATAGTGTAAAAGGATGTTGTTTTAATGTTGTTTTATCTTGTCAGAAAGGAATCAGCACCTGAAATTTATTGTGTTCCTTCAGTTTGTCATCTTCATACAAATCAAACGAAAACCATCCACCATGAACAAAAACAGTGTTGTCTAAAATAAGGTTATCCTCTTTAGGATTCTTAATCTCAAACAACTGTGTGCCATTTTCTTCAAAGAATACGATGCGATATTTATGTAATTTGGGTTGAGGCAGTTTGATGGTAACACTATTTGTAGACGCTATCGCAAAAACAAACTTAGAAGCCTGCCACACAGGTTTAGGAATAAAAGGTTTAATAATGAAGTTAGCAGAATCTATCCTGAGAATTGTATCTTTCTTCTGTGTTATGGAGTCCCGCAGATGCTTAAAGCTCTTTGATTCAATCCTTTCGTATAGTGTATCAGTGGTTCTTTTATATATACTAAGATATTGAATAACCTGAGGTGGAGTATTCACAATAACTGGTGACTTGGGTAAATCCTCTACTTTAATATCATTGATAACTGGTTGAATGTGGGGAGGCTGGTTGATATTTTTGTTTATCTTATCGAAAGAATAAACTCCTACCGATTTGCTAAAGAAATATTGTCCACCATGTAAGACATAAAAGATACGATAAAAGACTTTCACTCCTTTAGGCATCCTAGAATCAATTACCCCATTTTGAGGAAGTTCTGGTGATTGCGCTGAATAAATAGTGGAAAAGAAATGGGTACTGTCAAACGAACGTTGAACTGCCAGTTGAATGCAGTTATCACCAAAGGCGCTCGCCCATGTAATTAATATTTTCTTGTCGTTAATGTCTTTTATGGTAAACTTTGGCAGCGTGTCCTGTGCTTTTAAGGCATTTAAAACAAAACAAAAAGCAATTATTGATGCTATATTTCTCATTCAGGCAAATATACTATTATCAATTATTGGATGTAATAGTCATTGCGTGTAATATATTTGTTAATTATAAAATGAAGTGCCTTTAAACTCCTTCGCCAAAAATATATGCCTTATTCACTGTTAAGCTATTTTATCTCTCAAGATAAAATTTATTGGGTAGAAAATACTTTTTATTGATGAATAAAATGTTTTAATGAGCTTATAAATACTATTTATTAGCTAGTAAATAAACTTAACTAGCTAATAAATTTTGTTTATTCATCAATAAATTCTTTTTACTAGCTAATAAATTCTTTTAATCAGCTAATTAATAACTTTTATTGGCTTAATAAAAGTTTTTATTAGCTTGTTTATTTTATTTATTGTCTTGTTTATTTGATAAAAGAAGGTTTTTACGCCTTGCGACTAAGCAAAAAGCAGCCATTTGTTTGTCATTTTACCATAGATTTGTCGCCTATTACACAGCTTATGAAGGCATTGCAGATGGTAGATACGAAGACTCAGTATCTTAAAATAAAGGAAGAAGTAGATGCGGCAATACACGAAGTTTTAGATTCAGCAGCATATATTGGAGGGAAAGCGGTTCAGGAATTTGGAAGTGCTTTGAATGCTTATATCGGTAGCAAGTTCACTATTACTTGTGCCAACGGTACCGATGCGTTGCAAATAGCCATGATGGCATTGGATTTACAACCAGGTGATGAAGTCATAACCCCTTCTTTCACTTACATTGCTACTACTGAAGTGGTGGCTTTACTCCGCTTGAAGCCTGTGTTTGTTGAAGTAGATAAAAAGACTTTTTGTATCGATCCAGAGGCTATCCGAAAAGCAATTACTCCCAAAACAAAAGCCATTGTTCCAGTTCATTTATACGGTCACGCAGCGCCGATGGAAGAGATAATGGCTATCGCAAAAGAATACAATCTTTTTGTAATTGAAGATAATGCCCAAGCCATTGGTTGCGATTATACCTTTAGCGATGGGACTGTTAAGAAAACAGGAAGCATTGGACATATTGGTTGTACTTCCTTTTATCCAAGTAAGAATTTGGGTGCTTATGGCGATGGTGGTGCTATTTTTACCAATGATGAAGCATTAGCCGAGAAGATAAGAATGACGGCAAATCATGGCCAGAAAGTTCGTTATCTGCATGACCTTGTTGGATGCAATTCGAGATTGGATGCAATTCAGGCTGCCATATTGAATGTAAAATTGAAAAGATTGGATAGTTATAATGCAGCCCGTCAATCAGCTGCTGCCTATTACACAAAAGCTTTTGAAGGAATAGATTGGATTACGACTCCCTACACAGCACCTTATTCAACCCACGTTCATCACCAGTACACCCTGATACTTAATGGGGTAAACAGAGATGAACTAAGTGCGTACCTGACTTCAAAAGGGATTCCGAACATGATTTATTACCCTGTTCCGGGACACAAACAGAAAATGTTTTCAAACTTTGGGTTGAATGATGTTGATTTGCCAATTACTGACTGGCTAACGGAAAGGGTTATTTCGCTACCCATCCATACCGAACTGGAACAAGAACAATTAGCTTTTATATCTTCAGAGTTACTTAAATTTAAACAAGCAAAATAATATAAATTATGAAAATAGCCGTTGTTGGAACTGGTTATGTAGGATTGGTATCTGGTACTTGTTTCGCTGAAACTGGTAACAAAGTAGTTTGTATAGATATCGATCAAAGAAAAGTTACGAAGTTATCTAATGGTGAGATTACCATTTATGAACCTGGTTTGGAGAAGATATTCTTGAGAAATCTCAATGAAGGTAGGCTTACGTTTACAACCAATCTGGAAGAAGGTATCAAAGATGCTGCTGTAATCTTCTTAGCATTGCCGACTCCTCCTGGTGCAGATGGTAGTGCCGACTTGAAATATGTGTTGGGCGTTGCAGATCATCTGGGTAAGATATTGACTGATTATAAAGTCATTGTAGATAAAAGTACGGTTCCGGTTGGTACGGCTGCAAAGGTACATGCTGCAATTGCTGCTAACTATAAAGGTGAATTTGATGTGGTAAGTAACCCAGAATTTTTACGTGAAGGTGTTGCAGTAGAAGATTTCATGAAACCTGATAGGGTTGTAATCGGAGCTAGCTCTGATAGGGCAAAGAAAGTGATGGGAGAATTGTATGCGCCTTATGTTCGTCAGGGTAATCCCGTAATCTTCATGGACGAAAAGAGTGCAGAGCTTACCAAGTATGCTGCTAATTCTTTCCTTGCTACCAAGATTTCTTTCATGAATGAAATAGCACAGCTTTGCGAAAGGTTGGGTGCTGATGTGGATATGGTTCGTCGCGGTATTGGTAGTGATGATCGGATTGGTAAACGTTTCCTTTTTCCTGGCATTGGTTATGGTGGTAGTTGCTTCCCCAAAGATGTGCAAGCATTGATTATGTCTTCTGAAGAGGTTGGATATGATTTCCAGATATTAAAGGCCGTGGAAGATGTAAATGAAAAGCAAAAGCTTCATTTGATTCCTAAGATTAAAGCATTCTATAATTATGATTTGAAAGGAAAGCATTTTGCTTTGTGGGGATTGGCGTTCAAACCAAATACAGATGACATTCGTGAAGCACCTGCCTTGTACTTGATCGATGCATTATTAGAAGCTGGTGCGACCGTTGCGGCATTTGATCCAGAAGCAGCTGAAAATGTGAAAGGAGTTGTTGGCGACAAAATCACTTATGGCAAAAGTCAGTACAGTGTATTGGATAAAGCCGACGCATTGATTATTGCCACAGAATGGTCGGAGTTCAGAACACCTGATTTTGAATTTATGGAGAAACTATTA
>Ga0007818_1000226_pt1 | contig 17190 bp, 28 predicted proteins | sample CryBogCBE08Jun09_FD_71221 | JGI IMG/M metagenome (GOLD analysis project Ga0007818, IMG submission 71221) | Freshwater microbial communities from Crystal Bog, Wisconsin, USA - CBE08Jun09 | ecosystem: Environmental > Aquatic > Freshwater > Lake | place: Crystal Bog, Wisconsin, USA | collected...
AGCGAAAATTATTAAGATGAACTATCAAAAAATCTACACTTATTTAATTATCAATAAAATTTAGGAGAATTACATGTCAGAACAATCTGATTTTCAGAAAAGTTTCTTTGCTAAAGGTACTGGAGGAACGCTTTTTACGCAACGCGAGTTTGATGACGCACTAGCCGAGGCAAAAGCTGAACTCATCGTTCATGCAATTGAAGCTACAAAATACGCCGTAGTTATTGAGCGTGAAGAGTGCGCAAAGATTTGTGATAAGTGGTCTATTGACCTCATGGACGGTAACTTCAACACTGTTGCTGAGGAGATCCGTAACCGCATTCCTAGCCAACATATCTAGGAGCAGCTATGAAGCTAAAACCAGAATCAATTCGTAGGCGTATGGACTTTAATGATTTAATGGATAAATACGCGCTACGAATTCAATTGAAGGTAGACCAGAAATTTGAAGACAGGAATCCAGAAGAAATACCGATTGCCGCATGGGTTTATGTTTTTAGTGATAGGGACGTGGAGAACTTTATGGATCATATTGTAGAGTTTACTTACGATGAAACTTTCAAAATGATAAAGAGAAACGTAGAGGCATTATGAAGAACTTTTTATTTATGATAATCTTTTTTACGATTGGTTATCTCTCAGGTAATTCAAGCTGCTACGCTCAGAACAATGTTCAAGGAGCGATGCAGTATCTGAATCAGTTCGGTCAGCCAGTGGGTTCAGTTATGCCTATCGGTAACTCTCAGGTCGTTCTGAACCAGTATGGGCAACCCGTTGGATTTATTATTCCCAGCGTGCCTATGCCTGCTCCGTTACCTATGCCTACCGCTTTACCCACTTTACCTTTAATGCCAGTCCTAGGAGCTATTAAATGATTTACTTAATTTATATTCTACTCGTGCCGATTAGCCTAGTGCTAACTTTAATTGCCTACGTAATTGCACCAATCCTACCTGTATTTGCAGTTCAAATGGACGGATGGTTACTCAATCATTCAGTCTGGGGAATTGGTCCGCGCCTGCCTACTTGGCTCAATTGGTTTATGACTCCTGACAACAGTCTTGACGGAGACCAGACGTTTCAAGAGATCAATGGTCGTAGTTATTGGTCTAAAGTAAAGTGGCTCTGGCGTAATCCCGCATATTCTTTTGCGCTGCGTTATGTAAACACTCCGTACTACACAAAGGTTCGCGGCGATAAAACAATCAAGGACAATGACAATGCAAAAGAAGGTTGGTGCCTCGTTAACGCGAACGGACTATTTCAATTTCGTTATGTTAAGCGTATTGGTTCTACCTCTCGCTGTATTTATGTTAATTTTGGCTGGAATGTTATGGGTCTTGTGGATGATAATATGCCTATCAAACCTGATAGCTGGCAAGCAACATTTGTGTTCTCACCTAGGATTTCAGGATTCAGATGATACAGCCGATTAGACCAGTATCTCCTATTTACCCTACGCATAATAAACAGCCGCCTAAGGATAGAAAATGAGTGACAATCACGGAAGAAAAAGCGACAATCCGCGCCCATTCAGTATTGACTTAGAGAAGTTTGATAAGCAATTTGAATCTATATTTGGTAAAAAAGAAGTTCGTAAGTACTGCACAACTTGCGGTAAGTCTGACAGTTGGTGCACCTGCAAAAAGGAAAATCATGACTGATTACCGCCTACCTGAGAACCGCCTTGAATACTTTAAGGCGTTATACACTATGAACCTTGATTACAAAGCACATCCAGGATTGGTGTATCTCTACATGCCTGCGCTCAAGAAGTATTATGGCTGGACGGATGAGCAGGCTCTTTGGTTTGCGACTATTAATGGGCACACTCAAAACCCAATTACTAGCTTAAAGATCATGGAGTTTATACCTGAGATTCCTGAAAGCGATGTTGAGTGGAGAGCCGCGCATGCTCGCTTTAACAATGACTGGACTACTTTGAGTTTTGATTCTGACCGTAATAAGCAGAAGAAAGACACAATGAAAGGTCTCTATTCATATGCGCAGTTAGTCAAGAAGCACGGCTCGCAAGTCAAGCTCTGGAGCGATGCTAACTATGAATCACTATGGGCAAAGGCTAATAGCATTGTTAGCTTTGGACGACTGTCTACTTTCTCTTATCTTGAGTACATAAAAATTAACGGATACGGCTCTGATTGCACTACTTTGATGTTTAATGACTTTGACGGCTCGCGCTCTCATCGTAACGGCATGCTGTTTTTACTCGGAGCAGATGAGTATGTATTTGATAAGCGTCAGCCTAATTCACATTCAGGTAAGTATGATGATTTTGAGGCTATGTGTGATGGTTTAGAAATTAGAGCTGCTCAATTAATCAGAGGTATTAAGCCGCATCCTGACCTCGGTCGCTTTACGTTTGAGTCATGCCTGTGCCAATTCAAAAATGGATTCTTTAGCCGTCGGTACCCAGGAGTATATGCAGACATGGGTCTTGACCGAATCAAGTGGTATGACTCACGAGGTTTTGAACGCCTGACTGAACCTTTCAAAGCTATTCGCGCTCAATATTTACCAGATTGGCTTAGGGAAGAATGTGAAGTAAAAGTAACACCACGTGCTGAAAAAGCGGCAATGTTTGCTGAAACTGGCGTGCCGTTCCGCGCTGAACATATACTGGAAAACAAATGAAATCAAATAAAAAGAATATCAGTCAACAATCATTAGAATCCTTAGTGATTGCCCTCATGCAATGTAAAGATGAAGATGGGATTCTATTGAACATTAGTCCCGCGACAGCTTTTCAAGATTGGCTCTTAAATGAATATCCTGAAACAATACGTAACATGTGGAAAAGACAACACGCATTTGAAGTGCCCGCAAAATATTGAGCTATAATTTCAACTCAATAACCGAATAAAGGAAACACATGAACGTAATTCTATCACTCCGCGGAACTAGCGGTTCTGGAAAAACCACTGTAGCCCGTAAGTTCTTGACGGATTACCCCTGCTCAGCAATAATAGACCCCAACGGTAAAAAGAAACATTGGGGGTATCATGTTGACCTCAGCAGTGAGGGAATTACTCAGCCGCTTTATGTGATTGGTAGTTATCAAAATACTTGCGGAGGTACAGATGGTATCAGTACTCAAGAGGAAATTGCAGAACGAGCCTTGGCTGCTCATCCTAGGGGTCATGTTCTGCTTGAAGGTTTGTTACTCTCAAAAGTGGGTCCAGGAGCAATCACAACACAGATGCTTAAACCAACGGGTTCATACGTCGCGGCTATCCTTGATACGCCCCTCGCAACTTGCCTACAGAGAGTGCAAGCGCGTAGAGATGCCCGTGGGGAAACAAAGCCGTTCAATCCAGCGAATACTGTAAGCGCACATAAATCTACTTATGACGCTTGCGTTAATTTGCATAATGCAGGTGGAGTAAAAATTATTACAATAGATCACACCGATGCCTTTAATGACACTCTAGAAGTTATCAGAAAGGCAGAGAATGGCACTCTTTAATGAATTGGTTGAGTTTGTTAATGAACGAGAACAAATGCGCCTAAACAAGGAGAAATCATTTCTACCGCCATATACGCTTGATCCAATACTCGCTAAGTATCGGTTCTGTAATGTGCGTCGTAGGGATGACAGGGTAAGTAAGTGGCTCCTAACTTATTACTATAAGAATGTTCAAGGTGACGTATGGTTCCGCGCCCTGTTAGCTCGTTTGATTAATTGGCCACCGACCCTGCTTTACCTTATGGATAACCTCGTGATTCCCCGCCGCGCTGAGGAGTTTAATCCTTACTTGTTTATTGAGGCGATGAAGCATCTAGAATCCAAAGGTGAAAAGGTATATAGCTCTGCTTATATTGTTTACCCAACGATGGTCAAAGGTAACACAAAGTCTGTAAACCTCGCGGAGTATATTATTGCGCCAATCATCAAGATTGCACCGCAGATTCGCGGAGCTATTGCTTCGGGTTCAATCAAGCATACTACTAATGCGTTAGCTACTTCATTCGGTATTCAAACCTTTATAGCTGGGCAAGTGAGTTCAGATTTGAGCTACCTGCGCGGTCAACTAGACAACGCTATAGATTTATATTCATGGGCACCAATGGGTCCAGGCAGTCAGCGTGGGTTGAATAGGTTGCATGAACGCACTATTAGTAAAAAGTTTACTGAGGAAAGATTCAATCAGGAATTAACAGAGATCCGTTCAATCTTGATTGATTCAAATAATAAATTAAAAGATTTAACCCTGCATGATTGTCAAAACATCATGTGTGAGTTTGATAAGTATCAAAGAGTAGTAAAAGGAGAGGGTAAGCCTCGTCAGAATTACAAACCAACAACAGAATTTTAATAAAGGAAATAACATGGAAATACGTTCTATCAACGTAAATGAATTATTTACTGATATGCTCTGGCGTTTTAAAACCTCAGGTGTAAAGGTTCAAACTCGTAATGGTCCTGCTTTGCGTATTGATGAACCAGTGCTGACTACAATCATCGAGCCGACTGAGCGCGTATTGTTCTTTGCTGAACGAGACGCGAATCCAATCTTTCACTTAATGGAATCAATCTGGATGCTCGCGGGACGTGATGACGTAGAGTTCCTGAAGCAGTTTAATTCTACCATTGGGCAATTTAGTGATGACGGCGTAAGATTCAACGCGGCGTATGGACACAGGATGCGTAAGCACTTTGGATTTGACCAACTCAAAGAGGTTATCAAGCACCTCAAGACTGATTCTAATTCCCGTCAGGCGGTTATTCAACTCTGGGATGCATCTGACTTCAACAAAAGCACAAAGGATAAAGCCTGTAATACGCAGTTAGTATTTGCTGTTGTGAACGGATGTGTTGATTTGACAATCTTCAACAGGAGTAATGATTTCTGGTGGGGATACTGCGGGGCGAATCCAGTTCACTTCAGTATGATTCAAGAGTTTGTAGCGATTGCGCTTGAGCTGCCAGTCGGTCAATACTTTACGGTGAGTAACAATCTACATCTATATACTGAACTCTACAACGCGCAGCCGTATGTAGAAAATCCGCCGAGCAGTGAAGTATTTGATGCGTATTCAAACGGAGTAGTCAAGCCTAGTGTTTTGTATCAAGGTGATTGGGAACTATTCCTAACTGAGTGCGAGGCGTTCTGCAACGATCCATTCAAGAAAGGCGGATTCGTTAATCCCTTCTTTGAGTTTGTAGCGCAGCCGATGGCTATGGTAGCGTATGAGCGTAAGCACAAGATTAGCGATGGTTCATATTGGGTAGATAAGATTTCAGCATCTGACTGGAAGTTAGCTACTCAGATCTACATCATGAACAGGGAGAAAAAGAAATGAGCAACTTATCTGAAATAAAACTCACTTTCACCTGCACCATTGCTACATATCATAAAGAATCAATCATGAAGGGGCGATTAGCATTTATGGATAACTTCAATGAAGCTGTCAATAAAAGTCTATGCGCTCCTTATATGGTAGGAATGGTCGGCAATTCTACATTGGTGCTAGAAGGTGAAACAGGATGAACCTTGAAAAAGCATTGCAATACAATAAAGGTTTTAATGATTGTTTACGTATTTTTGTTGATAAGGAAACAGGTATGAGTGCGAATGACAGGCAGGTAGGCGGTAAGCATTATAAAAAAGGCGGAGAGCAACATTGGGATAGAATCTATCGTTTATACGGTAGAGGTTATTTTGTAGGTTGCGCTACTAAGTATCTTGAGCGGTTTCACCTCAAGAACGGACGGGAAGACTTAGAGAAAGCAATTCACTTTATTGAAAAGCTAAAAGAGTTAGAGTATCCCGTGCAGGCTCTTGACGGCGGTCCAACAGAACGCTATGTAAACCAAGATTAATGGGGACTATTGTTTTTGATACTGAAGTTGCCCCAAACATGTTTCTATTAATGGGTAAGATTCTTGAGAGCGGAGAATACTTCGGTATCTGGGGAGATGAGGAGGATGCTCGTGAGCGCATCAAGTCTCTTTTCAAATCAAAAAACACATTCATTAGCTTCAACGGGGCGCGGTTTGACATGCCCGTCATCAGTTACTTTTTGTCTGGGCATTCTACGTCTGAAACAAAAGGCTTCGGGGACATCATTATTCACCAGAACTTGATGCCGTGGGATGCTGAAAAGCAGTTTGGCTTCAAGATACCGATGATTGACCATATTGACTTGATTGAAGTTGCCCCTAGTTTTGTGAGTTTGAAGACGTATGGCGCACGCATGAACATGCCACTCATTCAAGACCTACCATTTGAGCATACTGAGGTTATTCCTGAGGAAAGCCGACCAATGGTTTGGACATACTGTCAGAACGATTTAGACACGACTGAAGAGCTTTATAACAGGCTGCAAGGGCAACTCCAGCTACGCGTAGAGATCAGTAAGGAATACGGCTTTGATGCCCGTTCTAAATCTGATTCGCAGGTAGCTGAGCAAATGTTTATCAAACGCCTAGGTATAAAGCGTAGTAAGGCAAAGATACCTGAAAGCGTACGGTATATAGTTCCACATTTTATTAACTTTAAACGCGCTGACCTTATTGAATTAACAAGAAGGATGTCAGAGCACGTATATGAAGTTAAGCAGTCAACGGGGCACGTAGAGTTACCTGCCTTTCTGAAGGAAGACCTCGTAACGATAAACAATGGTATATATCAGATGGGCGTTGGAGGTCTTCATTCACAACACGATAGAAAGGTTTGCCATGTTACTGATGATGATTATCAAATTGTTGATTATGATGTTTCTAGTTATTATCCTTCTATTCTGCTTAATTGCAATCTCATACCTGTTAACACTGGTACAACCTTTATTGATGAGTATCGCAAAGTGTTCGAGAGACGATTAGAAGGTAAACGTCAAAAGAACATGGTAATTGCAGATTCATTACGTATTGCATTGAACGGAACATTCGGTAAAACAGCTAGTAAGTATTCAGCACTGTATTCTCCCGACGTTATGATTAATATTACTCTGACGGGTCAGCTTACTCTTTTAAACTTAATTGAGACTTTAGAGGACAATGGTATTCAAGTTGTTTCAGCCAATACCGACGGAATCATGCTTAGGCATAGACGTAATGAAGTCACAAAGGTTCACAACATTGTAAAAGAGTTTAGTGAACTCACAGGCTTTATATTTGAGGATACACCGTATAGAGTAGTAGCATTGAAGGACGTGAACAATTACTTTGCAGTCAAGCAGGATAGATCAGTCAAGATTAAAGGTATCTACAGCGCACCGACTCTAAGTAAGAACCCAACCGCGCCCGTAGTCTCTAAAGCAGTGGGTCTCTGGCTGGCATACGGTACAAAGTTCAAGGACACTGTTATGAATTCACCTTTGACTGACTTCATTAGTGTTCGCTCAGTCACTGGCGGCGGAGTTCAGGGTGATAAATACCTCGGACGAACTGTGCGCTGGTATCAAACACGGGAACAGTTACCGCCGCTAACCTATGCCTCAAACGGAAACAAAGTAGCAAAGACCGACGGAGCTAGAGAATGTATGACTATGCCTAAGGAATTTCCCGCAGACCTAGATTACGATTGGTATTACAAAGAGATCATGAAAGTGATTAAAGATATTGGAGCGGAAAGATTTTTATGAGCTATAATTTCAACATAAACGAAATAACAGGAAAGGGAAAAATGCAAGATGAATTAAATCTAGAGCCAGAAGTAGTTTGGGTAGTGGACAACACCCAGCGTAAAACTATCAAGGACGCAGCACGCTTCGGAGAAATTGAACACGTCTTTACTGACGTTCAGTACGATGACCCCGTTGCTCATGCCCGCGAGGTTTTAAAAGATTTCCGAGAAGGTGATTATTTATGCATGATTGGAGATCCAAAGTTGTCAGCAGTGTGCGTCGGAGTATTGGCGCAAAACAATCCTGGGAATGAGATTAAGTTGTTGCAGTTTGACAGCCGAACCTTTCAGTATTTCCCAGTATATTTAAACTTTTAATAAAGGAAATAAACATGAGCTTTATGGATTCCCTCGTGAAGGGAAAGCAGGAACTACCTCCCCGAATTTGTATTTACGGAAATCATGGTATCGGTAAGAGCACAATCGCGGCTCAATTCCCCGCACCAATTTTTGTTAATACTGAGGACGGTATCGATTCATTGGATGTAACTTCATTCCCTCGTGCCTCTGAAATTGGCGACGTAGTAGGAGCTATCAAGACGTTGCTCAAAGAGGATCACAAGTTTAAAACACTAGTGATTGACTCTGTTGATTGGCTTGTTGAGCCGTTAATCTCTAAGAATGTTGAGTCATCGTATGACGCAAAAGACTTAGGATACGGTAAGAATCAAGTTTACGTAGCTGAAGAGTTCCGTGAGATTCTTCAGGGTCTTGATGCACTACGCCGCAAAAAGGGTATGAATATCGTCTTACTCGCGCATGCCTCAGTGGTTCGTTATGAGAACCCTTTGACTGAGCCGTATGACCGCTTTGTACCTAAGTTGCCTAACCGCTGCAATGCATTGTTGCAGGAGTGGTGCGACGTAGTAGCGTATGCTGGGTTCAAAGTGATTGTCAAAAAAGCAGACGTCGGCTTCAATAACACTGTAAACCGTGGAATCACTACTGGAGAGAGATTGTTGCATGTGACTGAAAGTCCAGCGTACATTGCAAAAAACCGTTATGCCTGTCCTGATTCTTTTGAGATGACCATTGAGGAAATCTCTAAAAATATACCTGTAGTATCTTAATAACCTAAAGGAGTAATAAATATGTCTAGTAAATTTGGATTTGATTTAAATGAGTATGAATCAGAAGAACGTAGCTACGAGCCATTACCCAAAGGTGAGTATGAACTCAAATGCACAGAAGCTGAAGAGAAAACAACTCAAAAGGGCGGAACTATGATTGCTGCAACTTTTGAAGTAGTCTCAGGTAAGTATGCTAACCGCAAAATTTGGAACAACTACAACATTCACAATGATTCAGAAAAGGCGCAACGCATCGGTCGTGAGCAGGTTTCAGCATGGGCACGTGCCTGCGGTAAGCCAAACGCTACCTCTGTTGATGAATTGCTTGAGCGTAGTTTTACGGCGGTTCTTGATATTGAAAAAGGCACAAATGGCTACTCTGACCGTAACCGTATTGTAGGCTACGTAGGTAAGGATTCAGCCCCAGCAGTAAAATCTAAAGCTAAAGAGCCATCATTATTAGACTTAGAAGATGACAATCTTTCAACAGCTAAGGTAAAACCAGAAGCAAAAGAAGGTAAAAAGAAAAATCCTTGGGATTAATATTTTACGGGGGCACACAGCTGAAGGTCGTAGTGCTTAAATAAGTATCCTAAATACTGCCCCACCTCTAATAACGCAATAAAGGAAATACATGGCAACTAAAAAACCAGCACCAATCTTGATTCCTGCAGCTGAGGATGAAATGATTGGGCAAATTTACGCAGCTATAAAGCAGCGTCAATCGCGCCCAATGAGGTTGTCTAGGCTCGGTGCGTCAGGCATCGGAGAGGAGTGCCTCAGGAAGATTTGGATGGATTGGCGTGGCTACGGCTCAGTTGAATTTGATGGTCGCATGTTACGTCTATTTGAGACTGGCCACTTGCAGGAAGACCGAATCGTTTCTGACCTCAAAGCTGCGGGGTACACAGTTTACGAAAAGGACTCAAACGGAGAGCAATTTACGTTTACGGACAAAACTGGGCATTTTGTAGTCAAACTAGACGGAGTTATAAAGGGTATACCTTCAGCTGAAAACACACCACACGTACTTGAAGCAAAGACGCATAACAAGAAGTCTTTTGATGAGTTGGAAAAGAAAGGCGTTGTCATTTCTAAGCCGATGCATTATTATCAAGTTCAGGCGGGAATGCTATTCAGTGGCATTGAACGAGGACTATATTTTGCCCTCGGGAAGGATAACGAGGCTATTTACGTTCGGCGTATCAAGCCAGACACGCACACTCAAAATGACATACTCAAACGAATTGACATATTAGTTAATGCAGAAATACGTCCAGCGCGTATTGGTGAGAGTGATGAGGCTTACCCCTGCCGATGGTGCGACTTTAAAGAGGTGTGCTTTGACAAGAAGCCGCCCCTCAAAAATTGTCGTACTTGCGAGTTCTCAAGACCAGTTGAAGAAGGTAAATGGTGGTGTGATCATAACGATTTTAATTTACCTATGGAACTGCAACTTGAAGGCTGTGAATCTTACGTTCAGAAAGGTAAATGATGGCTTATTTTAGTAGAAAAGAAGCATTAGATTATGCTATTGTTTATTGTGAGAAAATAGCTGAGGCTAAATTTCAAACTCCTACGGACTTTGTAGCAGTAGCGGAAATAATTTATGAATTTCTAAATAAAGATGGAGATATGAATGTCAAATGTACAATCAGAACATGAAGACAACGGATTTGATGCGTATTGGGAACAGTTCAATAACGTAGATGTCTTGAAAGCATTAGCAAAAGAGATCTGGGACGACGCATTCAAAGCAGGTGGAAAGAAGCCTTGGTTTAGTCTAACTAAGGAACAAATGAAGGCGATTAAGGAAATGGAGTTTGGTGAATAATATGGCAGATTTTTATTTAGGTATTGATCCAGGAACTTACGGCGCGTTAGCAGTGCTTGACAAAGGCGGCTCTATTGTTGACATATATGACATGCCGACTCTTGAGTATGTATCAGGCAAGTCCAAAAAGCAGCGTGTAAACCCGCAGGCAATTTGTGCTGAACTACGCTTATTTAAAACGCAATCAGTAGAAGGTATGATTGAGCAGGTAAACGCGATGCCAGGACAAGGCGTAACGAGCATGTTCTCATTCGGTCGTGCGCTCGGTATTTTAGAAGGCACACTGGCAGGTCTTGATATCCCCTATACCCTCGTCACACCGCAAGTGTGGAAAAAGGCTATGGGTGCAAACGCATCAAAAGACGGTGCTCGGGAAATGGCAATGCGACTCTGGCCATCAAAGTCTGAATTGTTTAAGCGTAAAAAAGACGATGGTAGGGCTGAAGCCGCGCTATTAGCTCTTTATTTGCTCAGGACTAGGAATGGAAGATAAACTCAAAGACGCTCACACTGCAATCATGGCTAGCGGAGTTTGGATTTGTTTTGAAAAACAACCTACAATCAAAGAAGTTGATGATGCTCGTAGATTGTTGAATCAATTAACTGATGAATTAATAAAGGAGAGGCTAGATGCTAACTCGGAAATTAATCCCTCGCAGGAATAGAAGTCCGCTTGAGACTAGGCGACGACAGTCTCGGCATGAAGTGTTAAATAGATTTAACTTTTTGCGGGCTACTATTTCAATGGGTAGATATAAACCTTGGAGATGGTGGCAAAAGAAAAAACCAGCTTACAGAATATGGGAGTATAGAAATCTATGAAGCCATTAGACATAGCTAAGCAATATGAAGAGTTTGAAGAACTTGAATTGCGTCGCGCTCAGATTGCATTCAATGTTCAACAACAGATTAGCGTAGTTGAGAGGATCATTGAGAACAACGCTAAGTATTGTCAAAGCCCATTAACTTGGAACGTAACTTCAGGACTACTGGAGCAATTGAAGACTTATGCTCCAGCAATTTTTATTACTGCGGAAGACAGTTTAGATAAAGCAATGAAGAAAGATATGGAAGCAGTAAGAATGAAACCTTTATACGGAGAAAACACATGAGAAAGCAAATCAGAACAATGCAACGAGCAGCACAGCGTAAAGCAGATAAAGCGGCTGCAAAATTGATGGGTTGGCCAAAGGCTCTGCGTCAATACGCAAAGAGATTAGGCAGTGGAGCTGAACAAGCGTTATCGTTAAGTAAACAAGTTGAAAGGGATAGTAAATGAGCGGATTTGGAGATGCTCCCGTAAAAGGTGAAGGTCAATCTCTAAATGTGGTGTATGGTTTTGCTGAAGATTATACTCCGCCTAAACCGACAGTAGAAACAACTTATGTAGAGCGTAGAGTCCCTGAGCACTTAGAAGATGAAGCGCATAAATTAATAGACAACTGGTTAATATCAAAGGGCTATGACCCAGAGGAGATTTAAATGGCAACAAAGAAGCAACCCGCAGTAAAAGTAGAAGCACCAAAGGTTGAAGAACCTAAAGAGGAAGTAGTGGAAGTTGTTAAGGCGGAAAAGCCTAAGCAGACTGAAGCTGAGATCCGTAAAGAGATTGAAGACTTAACTATGCAGGGTCGTGATGCACCAATGACTGACCAGATTTACGGTATAGTGAAACCAGTGCCGAAGGATCCTTCAGATATTCTACCTGAGCCAAATGGCTTACTGCAGGGGGTAACTGATCCGCTGCAACGCTTTATTAATATGTATCAGCCCAGCGAATTTGTTATGAGGATTAATTTTAGAAAACATCTTTTACAAGTTTTAGAAGACTGGAAAGAAAATGGATCATCAGAAAGTTTATGATCATCTAATTCAAAAAGCTGTTTTACAAGAAATGCATTGCTATTAATACATTGATAAATAGCATTTTTATTTAAAAGGAACTAATTATGAATTCAAATTTTGTTTGGACTGCTGCAGGTACTGACATTACAATCCGCTGGAAAATGAATGGTTGGATTCCGCCGTCAGAACTTCAAGAGTATAGAGACAAGTGGAAGTATTATCAAGAACTTCCACTCCGCTCGTTGGATGCCAACGCTAAGGAACAATACGAATTAGTTCTAAAGCGAGCTAAAGTAGCACGCATCAGATAATTATTGCCAATAGCCTTTAGCTTTTCCAGCTTCATAAGCTAGAGGTGCTCCAATAGCCAACCCCGTACCTATAACTTTTGCAGGTGGGTATGGGGTTAGGCTAGCGAGACCACCTAATCCACCTATAGTGTGCGCAACACCTGCAGCTGTACGACCTTCTGGAAAGTCTTTTGCAGCCTCATATAAATCATATGCTCCAGCTCCACCTGTAATTGGACCAGCTAACTTTCCACCAACCCATTTTGCACCGTTCCAGACTTTACCCATATTAGTGAGTTCAGGCAGGGCGGCAGACTCTTGAAGTAGTCGCGCTTTGTCAGCTAGGCGCGCTGCCATTTCTTTATTGCGAGTTACTTCGGTAGGAGTGCTAGATTTTAATTGGTTTAGAGCATCTTCTAAAGATAAAAACTCAGATTTAGCCTGTTGATGCGCTTTTGTCGCTTGAGCTAATTTGTCTCGCGCTGCTTCGGCAATACTACGGTCAACTTTTTCTACACCGCGCGCTGAACTCGCATGAGTGGGTAGCATGATATTTGAGCGTTCGGGTACCATGGCATATCCAGGACCAATTTTAGCTTCTGCATTTTTGACCTGCTTCATAATGTCCCAGACACCTTCTTCATTTTTAGTAGTATCTATTGCGCGAGCAGCGTCAAAATCAGTTAATCCATATGACTTTCCGTAGTTCTCAGTAGCAACTCCTCCTAGGGGCTTTACGACGTTTTTACCTTGTGCTGGGGGCAAACCTTCATCCATAGCTATTAGTTTGCCTAAATCCGTTTTCTGAGTAGATGGAGTGTATATTCCATGTTTAGCTGCTTCAGCTTGAGCTAACTTCAATTCAGCTTCTGCATCTTTTAATACATTTGAAGCAGCTTGATGCTGTTGATGCGTGTCTAAAATATTATTAGCATGGCTTTGAGTTGAGCGTTCAAATGCATTATTAGCTACGTCAGCATTCACCTTAGCCGTATTAAGCGCAGAACCAGTAACTGGAGGTTTGATGACTTCTTCAGTCATAGGTTGATTAAACACCTTACCAGCACCCGCACCTGCTAATGCTGAACCAACGTCCCCTACATCAAAACTAGAAGGAGCAGAAGAAACCGTAACCGAACCTTCAGGAGCAGAACCCGCTTGACCTTGAGTGAGATTATATAATTCAGGATGAGCCTGCTGAAGAAATTGAGCACCCGCATCAGGTTGAGACTGAGTATGAGTTGAACCTTCTTGAGTTAAACTATATAACTCAGGGTGTTGCTGTTGCAACAATTGTGCTCCACTGTCAATTGAGTCAGCCATGATTAATCCTTATTGTTGCGGTTTGTACTTATAGTTATTACTAAGGTAACTATATGCGCTGGCATATTGCTCAGGTACTTTACGGAATGGAGATTCTTTTGAATTAAAGAATTCATTCAAATGAGTATTAGCATAATTCTCACCTTTTTCTCTTACCCAATCAGAATACGCATCTTTTACTGCTAATCCTTTAGAGTTTTCTAATTTACGTTGAGCAGCCCACTTGTCAATAAATTGAGGAATAGTATTCATATTCGTATTCAAGGCTTGCATTTGTTGATCTTCATAGTTTGTCAAGCGCGCACCGAATGCAGTCTGGCGATTCATTTTTAGGTTGTTAATCACCTGTTGAGACATGATCATAGCTGCCTCACTAGCTGCCGCTTTCTGCTCAGTATTCAAAGTTGAATTACGTACTATATTGTCAAACCCAGTTCTGAGATGCCCGATATCGCCTATGGTTACGCCTTCATCAGTTGCACTCATACCGATTTTTGCAAGTTTCTTGATGAATGAATCCTCATCACCTGCCTGCAGTACGCCAAATATTTGATTAGCATCTTTGCGAGTAGCTAAACCATGAAGGCGATCAAGCTGAGCATTAGAAGATATAAAGGCATCGGGTGTTTCATTGGTTAACGCGTCACGCATGGTGTTGTACTGCTTATTACCTGCAACGGCTTGTTCTTTCAATACGGCTTGTTGACCTGCAATACCTAAACCTGAAGATTCCGCGCCTGCCGTTGGTTTTTGTGCATTTTGAGGAGCTGAACCTTTTTGAAACAATAATGAAGGATCAATAGGCTTTCCGTTTTTATCAAGAATACCAAATTCAACATGAGGTCCAGTAGACTTACCAGTAGAACCTACAGTACCTACAGGTTGCCCTTGAGTTAGATCATCACCTGTTTTGACATTAACATCATTCAAATGCGCGTAATATGAGGTTGTTCCGTTAGGGTGCTCAATAATAACTCGATTTCCATATCCATCAGGAGACTTCTCAATTGATGATACTTTTCCTGGTAATACAGCCTGCACTGGAGAATTAAGAGGAGCAGCAAAATCAATACCGTTATGTGACTCAATTTTAGAATTATCAAATGGATTTTTACGCTCTCCAAATGGGCTAGAGATTGTAGCTTTTTCAACGGGATAATTAAGTCCAAAACCTTGTTGGGCTGCAGGAGATTGAGCCGTAGAAGGTTGAAGCGTAGAAGGTTGAGTTACATTAGGCAATGCTCCTGGGAATTCAGCATTTAAACGAGCAGTGGCTACGTTAGCATTAGATGCCTCTGCTCCTGCTTTTGTTGCCTCATTTGTGAAGCCAATCATATTCTTTAAAATTTCACCACGAGCTGGAGATAAAGAAGCTACCAATGGGTATATAGCCTGCAACTTTGCAGATTGAGAAGCATCAATATTGCCTGAACTTAAAGTATTAGGCACTTCAGAGGGGGATACTCCTAGGGTTTGACCCATTAATCCAAGGGCTTTTGCATCATTCTGCATGGTGTATTTTTGACCAGCAATTTGAGCACGCATCATAGCTAGGCTAGGTGCTAACTCTTTTTCACGCTCAATGTCTTTACCGATAGCTCCCGCAGCATTACCTAGGGATTCTCCAAATGAGCCTGTCTTTGTAGGTGAGAGGAACCCCTGAGCTACATTAAACCAGTTTGTACCTCCACGGTTCTGCAGGGAATCTGCAACCTTGGTTAATGCATCAACATACGCCTGTTGAGCCTCTGGATCTGTACCGATTCCAGCCGGAGCAGCTGGTAATGCACCTATAGTTGCCATGATTTAGTCTCCCCAGGTATTTTGAGCGTCTGCCGCTGCTTGAGCGTCAGCTTGTTGTTGAGCATAAGCTGCCGCTTGGGCGTCAGATTGCTGTTGGGCTGCCGCTTGGGCATCAGCCTGCTGTTGGGCTGCCGCTTGGGCATCAGATTGCTGTTGAGTATAAGCAGCCGTAGCAGGGTTACCAAATTGATCAACAGGTGTACCGCTTGAATTAACATAAGTCGGCATACCTGTACTTGGGTCTGTTCCTGATACGCTAACTCCAGTTGGAAGACCACTTCCACCGTTGCTCGTACTAGAACCACCGTTACCAATCCAGTTAGCTGCACTACTTAATCCAGAATTGGCGGCAGTTAAACCACTTCCAACCAAACCAGAAGTAGCAGGTGTCTGCCCATTAGTCGATGCAGGTGAACCAAACAATGTTTGACCCAAGCCCGTTCCAGCCAATGCCGAACCAATACCCGAAATCTGCGCGAGAGGAGAAGTATTGTAAGCACCAGGAATCGGACCAGTATAAGTTGAACTCGTAGCGGTAGGAATTGTAGCACCTTTGAGTAGGTTGGATTCTGCCGTGAGTTGAGTCATTGGATAATTCTGAGCATTTTGACCGATAGTCTGCTGCTGAGCACCAAGGGTAGACAGCGCGTTAACGTCACCTAGACCGAGGTTCTGAGTAGTTGTACCTAGGTTTTGAGCAGCTATACCTGTATTTAGAGCACCTTGTTGAGTTGCAGTTGCAAGATTACCCTGTAGCTGACCAGCATTAAGCTGATTTGCCATTTGAGTATTTGTCAAAGAACCTATGTTTTGACCAGCTGCAAGTTGATTCTGGGCTTGCTCGTTTGACAGAGTTCCCTGTAACTGACCAGCGTTGAGCAGGTTAGCAGCTTGCTGATTAGTTAAAGTGCCATAAGCCTGACCAGCGTTAAGCAGATTAGATGCTTGATTTTGAGCCAATGTTCCAGCGGTAGAACCAAGTTGACCGTATAGATTAGCTTGATTCTGAGCAGCGGTAAGGGCATTCTGATAACCAGATTGCAACGCGCTGGCTTGTTGACCAGTGATTCCTAATCCAGCGTTAGCTAATACTTCACCCAGCGCCTGTTGACCACGCTTAGAACCAAAACCGCCAGCGCCTACAATACCTGCAGTCGCTTGAGGGGCTAAGTTTTGAGCAATGTTAGCTTCACCTAAGTTACCAATAGCGTTTACCACGTCATTGGTATAAGGAGACATGTATTGATTAACAGTCTGTGAAGTAGGAACAGCCGCTGCGTTCAAGTAAGGTTGAGCCGCGCCTAATACGTTAGCATTAGCGCCAGCTTGAAGATAAGGAGAAGCCGCATTCGCACCGCTTAAGCCTGTAGCCGCGTTAA
>Ga0007818_1000230_pt1 | contig 16663 bp, 9 predicted proteins | sample CryBogCBE08Jun09_FD_71221 | JGI IMG/M metagenome (GOLD analysis project Ga0007818, IMG submission 71221) | Freshwater microbial communities from Crystal Bog, Wisconsin, USA - CBE08Jun09 | ecosystem: Environmental > Aquatic > Freshwater > Lake | place: Crystal Bog, Wisconsin, USA | collected...
GGGTAGTCGGTTCTCTTTATCTCTTGATGGCTTGAGCAAGATGTTGGTTTTGTTAACAGCCATTTCTTTCCCTGTTGTCTTTGCTTCTACTTACAACAATGATTACAAACAATCAAACGCTTTTTACGGCTTAATGCTGTTAACGCAAGCTGGTTTGATGGGCGTTTTCTTGGCTAGCGATTGTTTATTGTTCTACTTCTTCTGGGAGTTGGCCTTAATTCCTGTTTACTTCCTATGTTCTATTTGGGGTGGTGAAAAAAGGATTGCGGTTACTTTCAAATTCTTTATCTATACGTTTGTTGGTTCCTTATTAATGTTGATTGGTATTCTTTATTTATACTTCCTTACGCCAGATCAATCATTCGCCATCAAATCTTTCTACGCTTTAAAGCTTACTGCTTCTCAACAAAACCTAGCTTTTTGGTTGTTCTTCATCGCTTTTGCTATCAAGATGCCAATTTTCCCCTTACATACTTGGCAGCCCGATGCTTACGAACAATCTCCAACTGCCGTAACTATGATATTGAGTGGGGTAATGGTAAAGATGGGTATCTATGCAGTCATCCGTTGGTTGATTCCTATTTTCCCTTTGGCAACGGTGAAGTATGCCGACATCATCATCATCGCAAGTGTGATAGGAATGATTTACGCCTCCTTAATTGCCATTAAGCAAGACGATGTAAAACGTTTGGTAGCTTATTCTTCTATAGCCCACATTGGTTTGATGAGTGCTGTTCTTTTCTCCATGAAAACAATTGGATGGAATGGTGTTATGGTTCAAATGTTCAACCACGGTATCAACGTAATTGGTTTGTGGATTGTGGCAGATACCATCGAGCAAAGACTTGGCACTCGTAAGTTTAGTGAATTGGGAGGTTTGGCACAGAAAGCACCGGTATTAGCTATCCTTTTAGTTGTTTTGGCTTTTGCGAACGTAGCCCTACCGCTTACCAATGCTTTTGTGGGTGAGTTCCTGATGTTCAATGGATTGTTTCAGTATAATTTCTGGATTGCTGGTGTGGCTGGTATCAGCATCATCTTGGGTGCAGTTTATACCTTGAATATGGTTCAGAAGATTTTCTACGGACAATTAGCCCCTGCTACTCAGAACGCTTTGGAGATTAAGGGTAATGTTCAATTTGTATTGATAATATTGGTATTGGTGATAATTGGTTTCGGCGTATATCCGCAACCGATGATTGATTTAACGAAGCATATTCATCCTTAATCGATTGACAAAGGATATTAATAACCAAAGGAAACTGGTTTGTTTTGAATTTAGGTTTCATTTCTAATCAAGGAAATCAATCATAATAATCATTCAAATCATTTAATCAGTGGTATAACTTTATATATGAACGCAATTATTCTTTCAGCTTTATGTGGTGTGGTAATGATGTTTAGTGGCATCTTACTCAACAAATCGGCTATTAAATACGTGGCTATTGCTTCGTTGTTGGTGTTGATTATTGGTAATCTTCTCCAATTCTACAGTGTTTACACCATTGATATTGATAGTAAGGGTTTATTATCTTTTGACAGAACAGGTCTTTTCTTCAATACCATCATATTTGTTGCAACGTTAACTTACTTCATCCTTAGTGGAAGCGACATTGAACGTGTTGGACCAGATGTAGCCGAATATTTCGCCCTCATCTTCTTTGTTTTGTGCGGCGTAACCATTCTTACTTCTTTCAATGGGTTATTGATGTTCTTCATCGGTATAGAAATTCTATCTATCCCTTTATACATTCTTACAGGTTCAGATAAAAGAAACTTAAAAAGCAATGAAGCCTCTTTAAAATACTTCTTGATGGGTTCTTTTTCTACTGGTATTTTATTGATGGGTATCACCTTAATTTATGGTGCAACAGGTAGTTTCGGACTTCAATCTACCACCGTTAAATCAGCAGTTACTGGTTTAGGTAGTGCAGGAATTTTAGCCCCTGTAGGTTTGGTTTTATTGTTTATCTCTATGTGCTTCAAGGTATCTGCAGCACCATTTCATTTCTGGGTACCCGATGTTTATGATGGCGCGCCAAGTGTGTTTACCTCCTTTATGGCTACCATCGTTAAGGCGGCAGGGTTCTTTGCTTTTATCAAGTTATTCGCTGCCAAGTCTGAAGATTTCGGTCCCGGACCAGCTTGGAAACTTATCTTATTTGTAATCATTGTCGCTACTTTGTTTATCGGTAATATCACTGCCGTTTTCCAACAAAGTGTTAAGCGTATGTTGGCTTACAGTAGTATTGCACAAGCGGGTTTTATGTTGTTCGCACTCTACAGCACCAATGATTTTACCAAGGACGGTATCTTGCTATACACTGCTGCTTATAGTTTTGCGACCATCGGTATCTTCTCTATTCTTACCAAGATGGAAGATTACAGTCTGGATGGTTATAATGGTTTATCTAAGTCACAACCCGTTCTGGCGTTCACCAATACGGTTTTCTTCTTGTCTTTATCTGGTATTCCGCTTACGGCTGGTTTCTTCGCTAAGTATTATATGTTGGCATCTGCCATCAAGGGAGGCGGTTCATTGAGCTTGGTAATTATTGCGGTTTTATTTGCTGCGGTAAGTGTATACTATTATTTCAAAGTAATTCAAGCCATGTATTTCAAAGATGGTGTTGCTGCTACCAATACCCCCATCACCAGTAACTTCAAGGTAGCTTTGATTGCGTTGGCTGCCATCATCATCATACTAGGTATCTATCCTACGGCGTTGTTAGGGTTCTATTATTTCTAAGATACTAATTTTCCCTACAAATAAAATTGTTCTTAAACAATCTCTAAAGTCGCTTTAAAAATTTAACATGGGTTTGCAAACTATTGTTGCATCAAAATAGCCAATGAAACCAATCTACACTGCTAGAATCTATTTTCATTTTGCTTTTTAAAACTTTGGCAGTATTCACAATGTCTAATTCAATCCTGTTTGTACAACCTAATTTTATCCTTGCTAATTATCGCTTGTAGATACTTCTGAATGAAGTAAACAACCTTTAAGTAACTAATTGACCTTCTTTTTAAGCATTCTTTGTAATTCCCCAGAAGTGTCATGTCTAATCAGTATACTAAATAACTCAGCTGTAGCTAGCGCATCGTCCGATGCCCGATGGTGTCCCTTTAGTTTTATATTTAACTCTTTACACAATGTTCCCAATCCATATTTAGGCAATCCAGGAAATATTTTCTTGGCTAGTTTTATCGTACAGAGCTTATTGGTATTTAGATCAATCCCAGACAAGGCCAATTCTTGTTTTACTATTGGATAATCAAAACTTACATTGTGCGCTACAAAGATTCTGTCTTTTAATAGATTGTAAATATTAGGGGCCAACTGATTAAACTTGGGCGCAGTAGCTACCATTTCATCTGTAATTCCAGTAAGTCCTTGCACATATTTCTGTATGGGCATACAAGGATTCACAAGCGTTGCAAATTTTCCTTCTATCTCATTTCCGTTGTATAATACAATCGCTATTTCCGTAATGTTGTTGGCTCCTACTTGGCCGCCCGTTGTTTCAATATCTACAATCGCAAACATTTGTGGTAATTTTATTACTGTCCATTCAAAATGAAAACATTCTAATATCTATCTTCCAATAGCGGTACAATATCCATTAATAAACTGTAATAAACAAATTAAATAAAAAGAGCAACTACATTCCGTTGCTCTTTCAATATTTAAATACCCTAATTTACTGGTGGCGGTGCCTGCTCTTTTAGGTGATGGGGGCGCAATTTTTTCTCAACTATTACATACTTTTTATATTGTTCTTCCGTAAGTACCTCCTTAATCTTTGCATCCCTTTCCCCACTTAATTTATCAGCAACTTCCTTGCTTACTGGTGGGGGTGGAGGTGGTGGTAATTGTTTCTCATCTTTCCGATGTTTGTCAATTTCAGAAAAAAAGGTTTTATAGGCAGACAACACTTTTTCTTTTTGAGCAGGTGTCAACTCCAGCGTTTTGTCTAATTCTACACTTACTTTTTTTAGATGCTCTTCCATTGTAGGAGGTTTAGGAGGACGTTGCTCCTCATTAGGTTGGGCATTACTAATAGTAACCATCACAAGAAAGATGGCTGTAAGAAAGACATTCTTCTTCATAAATTAATTTTTAATTGTTATTTAAAATATTGATTAATAAGAAGTTTACTGTTGAGAAAACCTTCGGGTTGATTTGTTAAAGATTATTAATGAGATCTACCACAAAATACTCAAGCAGTTTGTAAAAGAGATTATTGGATTTAGTTTACTTTATCAATACGGTTGTTCCACTAGCAGATTTGGGCATGCCATTCGGAAGAATATAATCCAAGAACCATATATAAGTGCCAGTTTCTTGCAAAACACCATTAACTCGTCCATCCCAACCACTAAATAAATCGTGGCTCTCAAACACCACATTCCCATAGCGATTTAAGACCCGGAAGTGAACCGTTTTAATTGTATTGCCACCACCATAAGGTCTCAAAAGTTTGGTTACACCAGTAACATTTGTGCTTGTGGGCACAAAACCCTGAGGGATATAGATGGTGTCGCAGTTGGCATCTTTATCAAGTAAAAGAGTAATATCGGTTACGCTGTCTACCAAACAACTAGCTCTATTGTAGACATAAATAGCATAAGTGCCTTGTGTGAGATTACGGATTGTATATGGATTGGTATAGTTGTTATTTAGGAAAGAGAACTGGAAAGGTCCCTCATTTCCTTGTATGGCAACATCCAGCGACCCCCCAAAAAGATTGGTACAACTTGCATCGTGTGGAATTGTGGTACTTTGAGGCTGCACGCCCAGCACTGGCATTATCCTGCTGGCAGTTACGGTGCCACACTGAAAGTGAACAGTGTAGGAAATGGTTGTTGAGCCAATATTCAACCCATTCAACTTGCCCTTGCTGCTATCGATTGAAGCTATGGTTGTATCGGAACTTTTCCAGATACCACCTGCCGTGCCATCAGCCAGTGGGATTGATTGATTGATACAGACGGCATTATTACCCGTTATGGTATCAATTGTATATCCATAAACAACTGTCAATTCTAGTTTGGCAGTGCTATCACAACCTACACTATTTGTGAGATGTGCCGTATATGTGCCACTTGCATTGTAACTGCTACCATTAAAAATGTAGGTACTTCCGCCGCAGATAGTTGCCCTTGTAACAGAGGAGGTAGTATCCTTAATGTACAGAATAAGTTGGGCAGTACTATCACAACCAACACTATTTGTTAGATGTGCATTGTATGTGCCAGCATTAGAATAGGTAATACCATTGAATGTATATGAACTACCTGGACAAATACCTACTGTGGTGATAGAAGAAGTGGTGTCTTTGATTGAAAGCACCAGATTGGCAATACTGTCACAGCCTGAACTATTGGTAAGATGTGCAACATAGGAACCTGCAATTGAATAACGATTGCCATTGAATGTATATGAACTTCCTGGACAAATACTGGCAATTGTTGTGGAAGTAGTTGGTAAGTTGATGGTAAGGTTTAAGGTAGCCGTATTGTCACAACCAGCAGCATTTTCACTTACATAGGTATAAGTTCCACTTTTGTTATAGGTCGTGCCATTCCAAGTGTAATTGCTACAAGCTTTTATTGTTGTTGAAGTGGTGGTTGGACTGTTTATCGTTAATACTAACGTAGCAGTACTATCGCAGCCAAAGGAATTTTTGATGGTATAGGTGTAGGTGCCGCTCTTTGTGTAGGTAGTATTGTTCCAGGTGTAGCTACTGCAAGCGGTAATATTTGTTGAGGATGAAGTTTTATAATTGATTGTAAGATTTAGGGTAGCAATACTATCGCAGCCAAGGGCATTTTTTGTGGCGTAAGTGTATGTGCCGCTATTTGTATAAGTTCTGTTATTCCATGTATAACTGCCACAAGCTGTGATGTCGGTAGAGGAGGTAGTTGGATAGTTAATTGTCAACAATAATCTGGCAGTATCGTAACATCCTTGTCCATTCTTTGTGATGTAGTCATAAGTGCCACTCGTAGTGTAGGTTGTTCCGTTCCAAGTATAACTGCTACAAGTAGTAATGGTTTTTGGTGTTGTAGTAGGATAGTGTACTGTTAAAATCAAGGTTGCAGTACTGTCACAGCCCTTTGCATTTTGGGTTAAGAAGGTGTAGGTACCACTTTTTGTGTAGGTGGTGCCATTCCATATATAGCTACTGCAAGTAGTTATTGAAGTTGACGAAGTGGTAGGGTTGTTAATGGTCAATATCAATGTTGCAATGCTGTCACAGCCTACGGTATTTTTTGTAGAGTAGGTATACGCGCCTCCTTTTGTGTAGGTGACACCGTTCCAAGTGTAGTTGCTACAAGCGGTTATTGTTGTTGTTGAAGTTGAGGGGTTGTTGATGGTCAGATTTAATGTCGCCGTACTATCACATCCCTTTGCATTCAAGCTGTCAAAGGTGTAAGTGCCACTGGCTGAGTATTTTGTTCCATGCCAATTGTAACTACTACAAGCGGTTATTGTTGTTGTTGAAGTTGACGGATTGTTTATGGTTAGGTTTAGTATTGCCGTACTATCACACCCATTTGCATTCAAGGTGTCAAAGGTGTGAGTGCCACTTTTTGTATATGTTATTCCATGCCAATTGTAACTGCTGCAAGTGGATATAGTTGTTGTTGAAGTAATTGACGTGTTTTCCTTTAATACCAAAGTCGCTGCACTGTCACAGCCTACACTATTGATAAGATGAGCCGTTTGCGTACCAGCGCCAGTAAAAGTTAATCCATTCCAACTAAAAGGTAGTCCTTTAGCGCAAGTAGTAATATTGGTGGTAGATGAGCTAGTAGGTTTTACAGTTAATACAAGTACATCGGTACTGTCACAGCCCAAGGTCGTAAGTATGTGCGCTGTGTATTTACCAGCAGTTGTGTAACCAACCCCGTTAAATGTATAGGTGTCTCCAGTACAAATACTAGCATAAGTAACATGGCTGGCGGTATCGCCCACTTCTATGGTATTACTAGTGTCTACCAAACCAGAAAAGTGCGTAATAACTGCATAATAAGTTCCTGTTTGTTTTGGTTTGTAGGTAGTGTCAATGGTTGTTAACCATGCTTGTACACGACTATTCCCTCTATCTGCCACATATATACTTCCATCCTTTCCTACTGCTAAGCTTGAGGGCGCCAATAAACTATTGCCACTGGCATTACCACTATTCATTATTATACCACTATTTGCACCTTCTTTCCATTTTAGCAGATAGTTCCGCTCTGGATTCACAAAAGGAGTGCTAGATCCAATAAAAGCGAGGGCATCATTAGTTGCAGTGATGTATAAAGTGTCAGTATTTTCATCTACTTTAACGTCTGTGGGATATGCCGAACCTTTTGAGCCAACATTGGATAGGTCGGCAACTACTGTTCCTGTGCTTGCTCCTTTTGCCCACTTTACAATACGTGTATTTGCAAAGTCGGCAACGTAAATATCCCCAGTCTTATTTACATAAACGCCTGTGGGGTAGGATAAGTGGGCCGCGTCAGTTCCTGCTCCTCCGGGATTGCCTGCAACAAGATTCCCTGAAGTTGCACCTGGTGCCCATTCCATTATTCTATTTCCAATCGCTGGGTTGTATGTAATGAAGGGAATGCCATTAGGCGTACCAGCATCAGTGGCATACAAATTTGAATCTTTGTCCACGTATATCCCATTAGGGTAGGCAATGTTAGATGGTCCATCGGTTCCCTGGCTTCCATTACCTCCAACCAGAGTTGAGGACGAATCATTAATAGAATACTTTTGTACCTTATGATTAATATAATAAGCAACATATAAAGCTCCGGTTGGTGTGATACACAGACCTGCAGGATTGCGAAACAGTTTTGCTGGCGTTGTAGTATAGATGCCTCCTGTTGAACTAGCAAAGACAGTTCCGGTGGTTGCGCCTTTAGGCCACTTCATCACTCGGTCATTACTTGAAAGGTCATTTGTGAATTCACTTACATAAAGTGTGGAATTGCTGTCCACTGCAACACCAAAAGTAAGATTAAACAAGTTTTTGGCAGAACCTACATTAGAGGAACCTAGGTTTTTTCCTCCTGCTACAGTTACTCCAACAGTCGCCCTCGATTGATATAATATAGTATCAAGCTTTCCATTTTTGTACCACTCAATTTTTGTTGCATCAGATACACCGTTTAAATACAATGTATTGCCTAGGCAATTACCAGTCAGCTTCAATGCAGGTCTAATTACTTTCACCGAAACAATGCCATTGGGGCTGCATTTTGCCGTATTGGGTGTAAAAGTGTAATTGGTTGTTCCTGGTATAGTCGTATTTACCAAAGAATTCCAAGTGCCAGTAATGGGTGGTATGTTAGTGGAACTAGTTGGCAAAATAGGTGCAACAGCACCTTGTATTACCGAAGGAATGGTGGCAAAGGTGGGTGTAATACTTTCGCCTACATTGATAGTGTCTGTTTGTGAAAGTGGACAAATGCCTGTACCTGAATTATAATTGATTAAATAGTTGATTGCATAGTTCCCGGCCAATCCAAAAGGGTTAAATAATCCTCCTCCAGATACTCCTGTACCACTCCAGCTACCTCCTTTTGTTCCTGTAACCAACGTATTTAAATCTAATGTACCACTGGCGGTACAATAAATACTTTTGGGACTAGACCAGGTGGGTGTTGGTACCAATCCATTGGCATTGATTTTTAATTTTAATGTGCTAAAGTCAGGTGCTGCGGCAAAATATCCATTGGAAGTGGTGTACGTATTCCAGTTACTTGTGTTATTGATTCTAGCCAGCCACTCTGTTTGTGTACCTCCGGCTAAAGAGCCTGTATATTTATTGTATTTGGATGCGCCCGCAATGGCATCGCTAAAACAACCCATCCCCGGATACAATCCAGACTCACCGGTAGATGTTTGTAGAGATTGCCAGCTACCACTAGTTGAAAATCCAAAAAGTATCCTTCCGTTCAATCCAGGATAGTTGCCATTAGGTGTGGTAGTAGAACCTCCTGCAGTGCTGCTGACTGTACAGCTAGTGCTATCAAGCATTGTCCAGATACCATTCTGCGCCATATAAATCTGGTCGCCTTTCGAGTTTAAGTCCAAATAAGATGCTTTTACAATACCTGGCAACAAATCTTCAGTAGTCCAACCTGCATCGGGCGAAGTGAAGCGTATAGGATTGCCACTTGTATATGCATCTCGCAAGGTCATCACGGTTCCGGCAGGTATTGTTCCTCCCGTTCTTGTGAATGTGGCTCCCCCTTCGGCACTGCTCCATTGGTTGGGTGTGCAGGCTTCATAACCATTATCGGTAATTTGTAAAGTGGTACCTTTTGTAATATCTTTAAAACAAACAAAGCTTATCTCGTCTTGTGTAGAAGGGGTGATGGTACTATTGACGCCCAATATAGCCAAATCGCCTCTGTTGAGTGTTGTTTGTGCAACAAGACTCAAGCTGCAAACAGTAAATGTGATTAATGCTAATAGTCTATTGAACATTTGTATACCTAATTTATTGGGTTGTAAATATAAGCACAAGAAAAGGGAATTGTTTCTTGCTATTTCACCTTGCTTATTATTCTTTTTGTGTTGTAAATAAGAAAACTAATATTTTCTACGTTATCGTAGGTTATTATTAATTACTAATCCTTCATTAACCTCAATTTATTTAACTTGCGCCCCGAAAGTACTCAAATGAAGAAACACAACTTTAATTCAGGGCCTTCTATTCTGCCAAAAAGCGTGATGCAGCAAGCAGCAGAGGCAGTAATTGAATTCAACAACACAGGATTATCTATTCTAGAGATTGGTCACCGCACTTCTTTCTTTATGGAGGTGATGGAAGAAGCTAGGGCATTGGTAAAAGAACTGATGCAGCTAGATGACAGCTACGATGTACTGTTTTTGCACGGTGGCGCTACCACTCAGTTCATGCAAATACCTATGAACTTACTAGATTCGGACGAAACGGCCGCTTATTGCGACGATGGCGTGTGGGGAAGCAAGGCTATTAAAGAAGCTTCGCTTTTCGGGAAGGCTATTGTGGTGGCTTCTTCCAAAGACAAAGGATACACTTACATTAATAAAGGGTTTTCTGTTCCGGCAGATGCCAAATACCTCCATATTACCTCAAATAATACCGTAGAAGGCACTCAATACTTTGCTGCTCCCGATGTATCTATACCATTGATTGCCGATATGAGTAGCGATATATTCAGTCGTCAATTAGATTTCAGTAAATATTCCCTCATTTATGCAGGTGCACAAAAGAATATGGGTGCAGCTGGCGTAAACGTGGTGGTGGTGAAGAAAGAGATTCTAGGTAAGATAAAAAGACCTATTCCTGCTATCATGGACTATCAAAAGCACATTGAAGCAGGCTCTTTGATGAATACGCCACCCGTTTTTGCGGTGTATGTTGCTTTACTAACGCTTCGTTGGATAAAAGCAAGCGGTGGTTTGGCAGAAATGGAACGAAGCAGCATGGAGAAGAGTAGCCTACTCTATAATACCATTGATGCGTTACCACAATTCAATTGCAAAGTTGCTGTTGAAGACAGAAGCCGCATGAATGCCGTGTTCTTTTTAAACGATAGTTCACTAGAAGCACCATTCTTAGACATTTGCAAACAAGAAGGAATGGTAGGCGTAAAAGGATACCGCACCGTTGGGGGAATAAGGGTGAGCATGTACAACGCTTTACCACTAGAAAGTGTGGTTGCATTTACAGATTTGATGAAACATTTTGCAGAAAAAAAATAGTCGTAAGTGGTAAGTCATAAGTCGTAAGTAATGCAATTGCATTATTTCCTGACTTACGACTTACTACTTATGACTTACGACTAAAAAAACATTATGAGCAATATTAAACCGTTCAAAGCATTACGTCCGCAGGTACAGATCGCAAAACAAGTGGCTAGCAGGCCTTATGATGTACTAAACAGTGCCGAAGCCCGTGTAGAAGTACAGGGCAATCCCAATTCGTTTTTGCATATCACTAAAAGTGAGGTGAGTCTGCCCGAAACCGTAGACATCCATAGCGCAGAAGTGTACGAAAAGGCAAAGGATAACCTGTCTACGTTTATCAGAAATAAAATTTTGTTCAGAGAAGAGAAGCCTTGCTACTATATCTATCAGTTGATAATGAATGGGAGAAGCCAAACCGGTTTGGTGTGTGTGAGTAGTGTAGATGATTACGAAAATGACATCATCAAGAAGCATGAGTTCACCCGCCCGGAGAAAGAATTGGATCGGATTAATCATATCAAGACGTCTGGTGCGCAAACTGGCAATGTTTTCTTGGCTTATAAGAACGTTGCGGAAATAGATGCGTTGATAGATAAATGGAAAACGACCAAAACACCGGTATATGATTTCTTAGCAGACGATGGTATACAAAATACAATCTGGTTGGTAAATGACGATAAGACTATTGCTAGCATTACCAACCTGTTTGATACCGTTGTTCCTTGCACTTATATTGCAGATGGTCACCACAGAGCGGCTTCTGCAGCAAAAGTTCGTAAAGCATTGGGCGACAAGAAAACAGAGGGTAGTGATTATTTCCTTACCACCTTATTCCCTTCCAACCAGTTGTTTATTATGGATTATAACCGTTTGGCGAAGGACTTAAATGGGTTATCGAAAGACGATTTCATTGCTGCTGTTGAGAATAAGTTTTGGTTGGAGAGGATTGGAATGGAAGCTTTTAAACCAACTGCATTACACGATTTTGGGATGTATTTAGATAATGTTTGGTATAAACTAACTGCCAAAGAAGGCACTTACACCACCGACCCCATTGGCATATTGGATGTTACCATCCTTCAAAACAATATATTGGATGCAATATTGGCTATCAAAGACCCACGTACCGATAACAGGGTAGATTTTATTGGCGGTATCCGTGGATTAAAAGGTTTGGAAGACCGTGTAAAGAGCGGCGAGATGGCTGTTGGGTTTAGTTTATATCCCGTTACCATCAACCAACTATTTGATATTGCAGACAGTGGCAATGTAATGCCTCCAAAGAGTACCTGGTTTGAACCTAAACTAAGGGATGGGGTGTTGACACATTTGATTTATGAATAGGAATAAGGCGTAAGGAGTAAGGGGTAAGGCATAAGTGAAGAGGTTGGATAGGAAGTTATAGTTTCCTTTTCAACCTCTTTTCATTTGTAGCATTTCTATTCCAGCTTATTTCTTCCCATAACCTAAAAACCAATAAAACTCCCTCTTCCCCCCCTTTTCAAGCTGTTTTACCCCTTTCACCGTATAAAGTACAGGACTTACTGGGTAAAATACAAGTCTTACTGGGTAAAGTACAAGGCTTACTGGGTAAAGTAAAAGTCTTACTGGGTAAAGTACAGGACTTACTGAGTAAAGTACAAGTCTTACTGAGTAAAGTACAAGTCTTACTGGGTAAAGTAAAAGTCTTACTGGGTAAAGTACAAGACTTACTGGGTAAAGTAAAAGACTTACTGAGTAAAGTACACAACCAACAGTCCTCATTTCTTCTTTGTGCTTCTTCCTGTCTTTGCCCCATTGTGGCTCACATCCAATCTAACTCATTCGCTCCTACAAAAAAATCTACACTAAGTATTTCTTATCCTAACTTATGCCTTACGCCTACTGCCTTATATTTGCCATCTTTTATAAAATTATTCAGTAGATGGTGCACTATAATAGGTTTGTTTTGGAGAATGGATTGCGGGTGTTGGTACACGAAGACAGTAGTACCCCAATGGCCGTTGTAAATGTGATGTATGATGTGGGTGCAAAAGATGAAGACCCCAACAAGACTGGCTTTGCCCACCTTTTTGAGCACCTGATGTTTGGTGGAAGCATCCATATTCCCGACTACGACGAGCCGTTGCAACGGGCAGGTGGCGAAAACAATGCCTACACCACCAACGACCTCACCAATTACTATTGCAGCCTTCCTGCCGAAAACATAGAGACGGCTTTTTGGTTGGAAAGTGACCGTATGCTGAGCCTTGCCTTTAGCAAAAAGAGCCTCGAAGTACAACGCAAAGTAGTATGTGAAGAGTTTAAGGAACACTATATCAATAAACCTTACGGCGACTTGTGGTTCAAAATGCGCGAACTTGCTTTTACCACTCACCCCTACAAATGGATGACGATTGGTAAGGAACTAAGCCACGTAGAAAACGCCACCATAGACGATGTAAAAGCATTCTTTCATAAACATTACAATCCTGCAAATGCCATCTTGGTAGTGGCAGGAAACGTAACGACCGAGCAAGTGAAAGGCTTGGCAGAAAAGTGGTTTGGCCCGATACCGATGGGAGAAAAGTATAATCGTAACCTGCCCGAAGAACCCAAGCAAACGGCTGCAAGATTCTTGGAAGTAACTGCTGATGTGCCGTTGGATTCTTTGGTAAAGACCTGGCATATAGAAGCCCGTTTGGACAAAGGATATTATGTTGCCGATTTGATTACAGAAATATTGGGAGGCGGCGGTTCGTCGAGAATGTATCAGGCATTGGTGAAGGAAAAGCAATTGTTTTCTAGCTTGGATTGTTATCACTTTGGTAGTATAGACAAAGGTTTGTTGGCAATAGAAGGCAAGTTGGTAAAGGGTATTAAGATTGAAGATGCCGACAAAGCTGTGTGCGAACAACTGCAAAAGATACAGGCCGATCTGATAGAAGACAGTGAACTGCAGAAGGTAAAAAACAAAACGGAGAGCATCATTGCCTTCGAGGATATGAGCATTATGAGTCGTGCAAGCAGTCTTGCCAACTATGAATTGTTGGGCGATGCCAACCTGATGAATACTGAGTTGGATAGATACCAGGCAATCACATCAGAAGACATCAGGGAATACAGCAAGTTGATTTTTGATGAGGCTAATAGTAACACGCTCTATTACAGGAGTAAAAATTAATGCATAGAGGGAAATTGAAAAAAATAAACACATAGGAACATAGATACATAGAACACATAGAAAGCCAATAATCTCTATGTGTTCAAATTAAAAGACAAATGCTAAATAGAAAAAAGAGTCCCGCAATAGTAGATGCAGTTGAGTTTCACCTGCAATTGAAACCCTACACCAAGTTCACTTTGGACAATGGTGTAGAAGTATATAGCCTGCATGCAGGTGCCCAAGAGGTGGTGATGGTGGAATTGGTGTTTTTTGCAGGGAACTGTTACGAAGAAAAGAATATTGTTGCTGCTACTACCAACTTTATGCTTAAGAATGGTACCAAGCAAAAGACAGCCTTTGCCATTAACGAGCATTTTGAGTTTCATGGTGCATACCTGAACAGGGGTTGTCAGAACGAAACAGCGACCATGACACTGCATACTTTGGGCAAACACTTGCCAAAGTTATTGCCTGTAATGAGTGAATTGTTGACGGACAGCATCTTCCCCGAAGATGAATTGGCTATCTACAAACAGAATCAAAAGCAACGCCTTGCCATCAATCTAAAGAAGTGCGACTTTGTTGCCAATCGGTTGATTGATGAATATTTATTTGGGAAAGATCATCCCTATGGTAAGTATTCTTCCGCAGCAGATTATGATGCAATCAATCAAGCAGATCTAATTAAGTACTACAATCAGTTTTACACCAACGGCAAGTGCATCATCTTCACGGCGGGGATATTGCCTGCGGATATTCGGGAACAATTGAATAATGCATTTGGTAGTCTTCCACTTAATCAGAAGCCTTTGCCCGAGATTGTTCATCCAACAATACAAGCAGTAGAAAAGAAATATAACATCAGTAATGATGCAAATGGTGTACAAGGTGCTATCCGTTTGGCTCGTCCTTTCCCAAACAGGCATCACCCCGATTTCTCCAAAGTGCAGGTGTTGAATAACCTGTTTGGTGGATTCTTTGGTTCTAGATTGATGAGCAATATCCGTGAGGACAAGGGATATACGTACGGTATTCATTCTTACCTCCAGAATATGATTGAACAATCTGCCTGGATGATCAGTACCGAAGCAGGAAAGGATGTGTGTGCCGCAACCATCTCGGAAGTGTATAAGGAAATGGCAAGGTTGAGAGACGAAAAGATTGAAGAGACGGAACTGCACTTGGTAAGGAACTTTATGATGGGAAGTTTATTGTCGGACCTTGATGGACCTTTCCAAACTATTTCTCGTTGGAAGAGTTATATTTTGAATGGGTTGGATGAGCACTATTTTCATAAAGCAATCAATACTATCAAAACTGTTTCTGCCGACGAGCTGCAGGAATTGGCAAAGAAGTATTTGAATGAAGAAGCGTTTTATGAGTTGGTTGTGATTTAGTTTTATGACGATTGTCATAAATTTTAAACCTGACACCCTATTACATTCGCCTCTAAATTATTTGTTATGAGTATTGCAGACATTAGGAAAGAGTATAAGCTAAAAAGTTTGGGTGAACAAGATGTTGATTTGGATGCGATTGATCAGTTTACCATCTGGTGGAACGATGCATTGGATAGCAATATAGATGAAGTAAATGCAATGACACTTGCCACTGCATCGAAGGAAGGTATCCCATCTGCAAGAATTGTTTTGCTGAAAGGATATGATGAAGATGGTTTTGTTTTTTATACCAACTACAACAGCAAAAAAGGGCAAGATCTTGCCGAAAATAATCACGCAACCATTCTTTTCTTTTGGAAAGAATTAGAAAGACAAGTAAACATAAGGGGGACTATTGAAAAGGTTTCTGAACAAGAAAGTGACGAATATTTTTACATCCGTCCAGCAGCAAGTAGAATAGGCGCTTGGTCATCTCCACAGAGTTCTGTAATAAGTAGCAGGCAAGTATTGGAGGATAATGAAATAAAATTCACGCAACAATATGGCAACAATGCCCCACGTCCACCACATTGGGGCGGCTACAGATTAAAACCACTAACCATAGAATTCTGGCAAGGGCGAGCAAGCAGATTGCACGATAGATTGCTATACTCTCTTCAAGAAAATGGAAGCTGGAAAATAGAGAGATTGGCTCCATAATGAGATTCATCGCCGATTTTTAGTTGTAAATACGCTAATAAATTACTAATGTGTAGCAATAAAACAGGATAAGTGGCGTTTAGAAATTATCTTGCCGACTTAACCGTTGTATTACATCTACATTATGCGTTTTAAAATCGTTGTCTTTATTTTATTCTTAATAGTTTCCGGTTCTGTTAATGCACAACTAGAAGAGACATTCTCGCACAGGGGAGAATACGGTTTTTCTGTTGGTACAGGTAATTATTTCGGTGACTTAAACCCAAATGCTTCAATTAGTCATCCCAAATTTGCCGCTGGAATTTTCTATTTAAGACAATTGAATAATTATGTAGGTATCAAAGTAAATGCCGACTATACATTCCTTGGCTATTCAGATTCGTACAGCGATAACAGTGTTCAAAAAATAAGAAACCTTAGCTTTAATACAGATGTATATGAACTGAGTGTAACCGGAAACTTCAACTTCTTTAAATTCTTTCCACTTATTCCTCAATATCGCTTTACGCCTTATCTAAGTGCAGGGTTAGGAGCTATTTATTTTAATCCATATACTTACCTGGGGGGACAACGATATGATTTAAATCCATTGAAAACTGAAGGGCAAGCAAGCCCCTATAGTTTAGTTTCTTGGGTGGTGCCAATAGGATTTGGGGTAAAATATAATGTTAC
>Ga0007818_1000241_pt1 | contig 16323 bp, 12 predicted proteins | sample CryBogCBE08Jun09_FD_71221 | JGI IMG/M metagenome (GOLD analysis project Ga0007818, IMG submission 71221) | Freshwater microbial communities from Crystal Bog, Wisconsin, USA - CBE08Jun09 | ecosystem: Environmental > Aquatic > Freshwater > Lake | place: Crystal Bog, Wisconsin, USA | collected...
CATCGTCAATATTTTTTATTATAAAACCCAATCTCAACAGAGTTATACCCGCTTACTTAGCTTTAGTATTAAATATGCCCAAAAGCATTTTGCATTTTCAACAATCTGGCGCTGGCAGTTCAATTCCATCAATTAGAAAAAACGAGTTGGCTGATTTTGAAATAAATTTAATTCCCTTACAGCAGCAAAAAAAGGTGGTAGAATTGCAAGAATTGTATTTAAAAGATTTACAAATCACGGAAAACCTAATCAAACAGAAACAATCTATATTTCAAACAGCAATTTCAACAATTATATACAAATAAACAAATTATGGTAGAAAGTAAAATTACACAAAAAGAAATCAACAACATCGTTTGGAAAGCCTGTGATAGTCTTCGTCCTGTAATGGGTAGTGGTCAGTATAAAGACTATGTTCTCACCTTGTTGTTTGTAAAGTATCTATCCGATGTATGGAAAGATAAAGTAGAACAGTACCGCTTGAAGTACCCGGATAACGAAGAAATGGTAAAACGACAATTACAAAGAGAACGTTTTATACTTCCCGAAGAAAGTAATTTCGATTTCATCTATGAACAAAGAAACGAAGCCAATATCGGGGAAATAATAGACATTGGATTAACAGCTTTGGAAGATGCAAACAGAGCCAAATTAGCAATGGTTTTCCGCAGCATTTCTTTTAATTCAGAAACAGTTTTTGGTCAAACAAAACAACGGAATACTATTCTTAAAAATTTACTAGTAGATTTTTCAAGTCTCGATTTGCAGCCGTCACACCTTGCTGGAAACGACATTATTGGCGATAGTTACGAATATTTAATTTCATTGTTCGCAGGAGAAGCAGGTAAAAAAGCCGGAGAATTTTATACACCAGGTGAGGTAAGTACTCTTTTGGCAAAACTGGTTGACCCGCAACCAAGCAATCGCATTTGTGATCCTACTTGTGGTTCAGGCTCATTACTAATAAAAGTAGCTAACGAAATACCAGGAAAAAACTATTCGTTATATGGGCAAGAAAACAATGGCAGTACCTGGGCCTTGTGTCGTATGAATATGTTTCTACACGAACAAGATAGTGCAACTATCGAATGGGGGGATACTATCAACAATCCAAAGCTTCTAGAAAAAGACCAGTTAATGAAGTTCAATATAGTAGTTGCAAATCCTCCTTTCTCTTTAGATAAGTGGGGTGCTGAAACTGCTGTTGCAGACCAGTTTAACCGTTTTCATAGAGGGGTGCCGCCAAAAAGCAAAGGTGATTATGCTTTTATCAGCCACATGATTGAAACCACTTACGTAGATGTCGGTAAGGTAGGTGTAATAGTCCCTCATGGTGTTTTGTTCCGTAGCAGTAGCGAAGGTCAAATTCGCAAACAATTGATTGATGAAAATTTATTAGAAGCGGTAATCGGCTTGCCAGCTAACTTATTTTTTGGCACAGGTATTCCTGCAGCAATTCTCATTTTTAACAGGGCAAAGGGAAATAATAAGGATGTCTTATTTATTGATGCTAGTCGTGAATTTGATAGTGGTAAAAATCAAAACAAACTAAGAGAGAAAGATATTCAGCACATTGTTACCACGTTCAAGTCTTTCAAGTCTGCAACGCCATTGACAACCGAGAAGGGGGCAATTGTCGAAGATAAATATGCATACAGGGCAACTATAAACGATATTATCGAAAACGACTACAACCTCAATATTCCTCGTTATGTAGATACATTCGTGGAAGAAGACGAAGTAGATATCAAAGCCACACAGGCAACCATTGTTGAATTAAAAAAGCAATTGAACGAAGTGGAAACACAAATGGAAAACTATTTAAAAGAACTAAACCTCCTTTAACCTAATAAGCATTACAATGAATAAAACATTAAATGAAATAGATCAGTTGGTAGAGGTGCTAAAAGCCTTGCCAAATATCACAAATGAAAATCAGCAAAAACTTGATAAGAAGTTTCGCTTAGAGTTCAACTACAACAGTAACCATATCGAGGGTAATACACTTACTTATGGCGAAACTGAGTTATTATTAATTTTCGACAAGACTGAGGGCGTACACGAGTTGAGGGAATTTGAAGAAATGAAGGCGCACGATGCAGCTTACAAATTTATCCAAGACTTTGCAATAGATACCGAACAGCCATTAACAGAGGCATTTATCAAGCAGCTAAACAAACTGATTTTAGTTCGCCCATTTTGGAAAGAAGCAATTACAGGAGATGGTCAACCTACTCGAAGGCTTATAAAAGTAGGCGAATACAAAGAATATCCAAACTCTGTAAGGTTGCAGAACGGCGAAATATTTGAGTACGCTTCGCCAATAGATACGCCAATAAAAATGGGCGAACTAATCCAATGGTATAATAACGAAGCTGAAAAAAATGAATTACACCCCGTAGAGTTAGCTGCATTATTACATTATAAGTTTGTGTTGATACACCCCTTCGACGATGGAAATGGGCGTATCTCTCGCTTATTAATGAACTATGTTTTGCTAAAAAACAATCTGCCTCCAGTTATTATCAAAACTCATGACAAAAAAGGTTATCTAAATGCTTTGAACCAAGCTGATTCTGGCAATAAAGAGGCTATTATAAAATACATAGCCGAGCAATTAATTTGGAGTATAGATATTCAAATAAAAGCAACCAAAGGTGAAAACATTGAAGAAGCTGGTGACCTTGAAAAAGAAATTCAGCTGTTGCAAAAGCAATTAAAACAACATAATGAAGCAACAAAAAAAGCAACAACAGATTTAATGATTAAAGCTTTTGAGCAACATATTTTTCCTTTAATAAATACAATAGAAAAAAAGTTAGAACCATTGTTTTCACTTTTTTTTGAAACAGTAAAAAATATCGATTATCATCCTCATAGTTCTGGCAACAGTAAAAATATACTATTTGGTGAAATTAAATGGTCCGACTTTCAAGCAAATTGGCTGCATAATGAATTTGAAGGCACAGAAAAGATGGTCAGTACCTTTCGATACAATTTTGCTCTAAAAGGCTTAAAGACATCAGTTGAGGCTCAATCATATTGGATAAGTTTTGATGTACAGTTTAATGAATATAATTATTCTGTCAACACACACAATCGCGGCAAAATGGGAACTAACTATCCCTATGGCGACAATCCGAATATTGAGAAGATTGAAACTTTTGCAAATAGTATAGTAAAAGACATGGTCGAAAATATAAAAAGAGATACAAATAAATCCTAATGCAGACAACAACCTACAAACAAACACCTATTGGCTTAATCCCTTCTGATTGGGAAGTCAAGAAATTTGATAAAGCTACAAAACTTATTACTTGTGGTTTAGCTGCAACGCCAATTTATGTTGATGCTGAATTTGGGATGCCTTTTTTTTCAGCACAAAATGTTCAAAATTGTAAAGTTATTTTTGACAATTTTAAATATATCCCACTTGAGCTTTATCGTCAAATAACAAAAAACAGTAAGCCTGAAAAAGGCGATATTTTATATACTAGAGTAGGAGCTGGAATAGGAGAAGCCGGTATTATTGATATAGATTTTGAATTTGGAATCTATGTTAGTCTAACATTAATAAAATTGAATAAAGAAATTCTTAATAATTATTTTCTACTAAACATATTGAATAGTGATTATTACAGAAAATTAGCTAAACGAGACCAATTTGCAGGAGGCGGTGTGCAGAACTTAAATGTCCAAGTTGTCAAAGAATTTAATATTCCAATCCCCCCACTTCCCGAACAACAAAAAATAGCTACCATACTATCTACTTGGGATGCAGCAATAGATAAGTGTAAAGAGATAATTGAAAAGTTGAAAATGAGAAACAAAGGGCTTGCACAGCAATTACTCTCTGGTAATTTTAAGCAAAAAAAGCTATCAGAAATATTTGAAAGGGTTACAACAAAGAATACAGAAGGAAACCAGAATGTAATTACAATATCTGCACAAAGAGGATTTGTAATGCAAACAGATTTTTTTAATAAAGTGATAGCGAGCGATATCTTAGATAATTATTTCTTAGTACAAAAAGGAGATTTCTGTTATAATAAAAGTTATTCAAATGGTTATGATTGGGGGGCTACAAAGAGGCTGAATGATTTGGATAAAGCAGTGGTAACAACTTTGTACATCTGCTTTAGATTAAAAGACGAAAGTAAAAACTCGGGCGACTTCTTTGAATACTATTTTGAAAGTGGGATTCTTAATGAAGGTTTGTCAAAAGTTGCAAATGAAGGAGGTAGAGCGCACGGTCTATTGAATGTTACACCAACTGATTTTTTCAATATAAAAGTTGGAATTCCTACGTTAGAGGAACAAATAAAGATTGCAAAAATCTTATTTACAGCGTCATCTGAACTCAACCAATACCAACAAAAGTTACAAATCCTGCAACAGCAGAAAAAGGGGTTGATGCAGCAATTGCTAACGGGTAAAACAAGAGTAAAAATTTAACTAACTTACTATGGCAAATCTAGATTTAATCAAACAACTAAACAGGACTTACGGAAAAACAAGTCCGGTAGCAAGCAAAACAAAACTATTCTCATTTAATGAAGCCCTTGATCCTGATAGTATCAATAAAGCTGTTTCAAATTCAATTGCTAATCTGGGATCAGCATTTACGCAATATTTCGATTTGGGCTTGCCTGCCGAAGTGGCATTATTGTTTATTGATGTTTGTAGCTTTTCAACTCGTTTTTCTCATTTAGTAGGTGAAGAAATTGGAGAATATTTTGATGAATATTATGACATTGTAATACGAATAATTTATGACTATGGTGGTGAGATAGATAAGATAATGGGTGATGGAATTATATGTGTTTTTGGTCCCCCATTCCTAACTGATGGCTTAAATGAACATATAAAAAAAGCAGAACAATGTGCTAAAGAAATTATAAAAGTTACAAAAGGCACAATATTTTCAAGCAAAATAGCAATGCACGCTGGTACAATAAACTATTTCAAAAACAAAACAGGTTTGTATAAGGAATTTACAATGATAGGGAAACCATTAACTGAACTCTTTAGATTGGAATCAATTAGTGAAGATGAAAGTATAAACTACTATGACGGTACAGATGTCAGAGCTTATTACTTACCCAAATTTAGAAACTCGCCATCAGCATCCTCAACCCCACCTGAATGGTACCATTCACAACAAAAACGAGTAAATTTAAAAGGAGTTGATTTTGAATATTTTTACTCTATAGAACATAATCGTTAAAAAATGGCAGTGAAAACAATTTTAGAAGAAATTGAAAGAGATGTAATAGATGTTGTAAATACAAATTTTATTTACAACAATACAGGAGTTGTACCGAGTTCAAATGACTCAGCACTTAGTTATGAAAGTGGAATTGAAAAGAAAGGGAAGAAAATAGATACTTGTGTTCTTTATGTAGATATAAGAAATTCAGTTGCATTAACCGTAAAGCATCATACACAGACAATGGGCAGGATTTACACTGCATTTACCAAAGCCGTATTAAAAGTTGCAAGATATCATAATGGACATACTCGCAATATTATTGGCGATAGAGTGATGATTGTTTTCCCATCAACAAATTGTTATACTGATGCTGTCAATTGTGCAATTTCAATTAACCATATTGCAGTGCATATTATTAACAAACAATTTAAAGGAGTTGTCTTTAAATGCGGCATTGGTATTGACTATGGCGAGCTAAGAGTAATAAAAGTAGGTATTCAAAGACACGGCAATGAACACGCTGAAAATAAAGGATTGGTTTGGGTAGGTTATCCTGCTAACATAGCGTCTCGGTTAACTGACAATGCAAACAAAACAATTGAAAGCACATATTATGAAGTAGTTAGAAATCCAATTAATCCACGTGCTATAAAACCTTTGTTTCCACTATCATCAGGCTTTTTTGGCAATACTTCAAAATATGATCCTAATGCACCTCTCTATTTGCCCTCTATCGAAACAGTTGCAATTAGTCCGGAAGAATTTGCAAGTAGTCTTAGGCAACATAGTAATGGTTCTGTATATACAACTGATGGCAAATTAATACGATTTGAGAAAAAAAATAAATCAATTGTTTACCCTTCTATTTTAATGACAGAAGCCGTTTATAAAGGGTTTAAATCAGTTAACCCCATTGACTCTACCATTACTAACAACTTTTGGAAAGAACAAGAACATCAATTCAAAAACGTAAACAGTAAAGTATTTGGGGGTAGTATTTACTGGATTATTAAATAATTAAAAAAGTAAAAAAATGAATAAATTATCTTTAGAAGAACAATTACACAAAATTTTCGCCAATGTAAATGACTGGCTTAAATTTTCAGAAGCTAAGAATGCAATGCTAATTGCATTTAATGCAGCATCAATTTTTGGCATGTTAAAGATGTATGACTTTCAGTATATAAAAGATAGCGAAGGTCTAAAAATTTATATAATGATCGTTATCATACTTCTTATATTTTCTACAGCAAACTCTTTAATTTCTTTCGCACCAAGAGTAAAAATGGTAAAAGAAGGTTTATTCGTAGGTGAAACTGCATCAAATATTTTATTCTTTGAATACTTGAAGGGAAGGTCTGCTAATGAAATTCTGAAAGAAATTTCAGAAAAAGAAGAGGGGTTCTCAAAAATGGAAACCGACCTTGCAGAACAAATCAAACAAAATTCAATCATTGCAAGTCGTAAGTTTTCCTATTTCACTATTTCAGTTTGGATTACAATAGCAGCTTACTTGTCGCTGCCTTTAGCTGGGATATTTTGTTTGTATACTTATACAAGAAAGTAATTGGACACTTGCCAGAGTGAACCTAGCAGATGTTTTTTTGGTGGATATAAGTTCTCAATCTGAAATATTAAAAATAAAATACAACAATGAGCAAAACATATAACTTTTATTGTGACGAGAGTACACATATTGAGAACGATGGGCAACCTTACATGTTATTGGCTTGCATAAGTACCCCCTTCAATCAGTTAACACTACATAATCAAGCCATCAGAGATTTTAAAATAAAACATCATTATCGTGGCGAAATGAAATGGGGTAGTATTTCAAAATCGCAATATCCTTTTTACAATGATATTATAGAATACTTCTTTATGACCGATTTGCAGTTTAGGGCAATCATCATAAACAAAGCACAGTTAAAACATACTGCCTTCGGTCAAACCCACGATGATTTTTACGATAAAATGTATTTTCAATTACTAAGTAAAAAAATATTTCCCGATTACATTTATAACATCTACATAGACATTAAGGATACACATAGTTATAAAAAAGCAAAAAGTCTAAAAACCTATTTAGAAAGAGATTATCAAAACATCAGAAATCTACAAGCCATTCAAAGCTACGAAAGCGAGTTAATGCAAGTTGCCGATGTGTTAATGGGGGCAATTAATTATAAACTTAGAGGCTTGAACCAAGTAACTTCTAAAAATAATTTGATAGAAAAAATCGAAAAACATTGTGGGAAGCCTATAACTCAACCATCAGTAAAAGGAGAAACAAAATTCAATAAATTTTTTATAGACTTGAAATAATGCCAACTAACTTAATAAAAATATATAATCAACTACTCGAAATAGCTCATTTGTCCGAGACTGCAAGAATTGTTTCGCTCAAGCGTATTTTTGATAGAGATATTACAGATAACCTCAACTTCAATTTTAGAAGCAAAATTATACGCCCCTTAAAAATAGACGGATTGCCTGACATGCAAACCCTATTTGGTCATTTAACTTGCCAGGTTGAAGAACAAATAGGAGAAGATGGAAAGATTATAAAATCACGCTCGGTTTTCGATTATAAACGTTCCGAACGCCTTCATTGGATACGTCATCATATCGAGGAAAAAACGCCATCAACTATTGATGTGTTTAGCTACCTAGATCGAATTAATAGTAAAGATGTAATACGTACTTACATTCTTGATGAAACAGAGAACTATGTTATTGTACTTGAACCTCAGCGTAGCCAAACAGATTATTATTTATTAACGGCGTATTATTTAACGAAAGAGAAAGGAGGGATAAAGCAAATGAAGAAGAAAAGCAAGAAAAGATTAGCGGAAGTATATTAAAACGCAAAACCCGGTACACATCTGGGTGCATCGGGCTTCGAAACTCAATTGTCCTATTATGGTACAATGAACAATGCAAATATATACCCACAGTATGTGAATAACAAAATTATTTTTATAAACTGTCTTAGATAAGAAAAATGAGTACACCATCGTACATAGAAGATTACATCAGTCAGATACCCGCACTACAACTGCTCATGAAAATGGGCTACACATATATTTCTCCAGAAGAGGCTCTACATTTAAGAGGCGGCAGGACCAGTAATGTGTTGCTAGAGCCAATATTAAAAAACCAGTTAGAAACCCTAAACAGTATACAATACAAAGGCAAAGAGTTTCCTTTTTCCGAGAGCAATATCAATGCAGCAATTATTGCTTTAAGAGAATTACCTATTCAAGATGGATTCATTAAAGCTAATCAAGCTTTTTACGATTTAATTACCCTAGGAAAAAGTTTGGAGCAAACAGTTCTAAACGATAAAAAAAGCTTCTCATTTCATTACATAGATTGGAATAACTTACAGAACAACTGCTTCCACATAACAGAAGAATATAGTCTTCTTCGTAGTGATAGAAACGACCATTACAGACCAGATATTGTCTTGTTTATCAATGGAATTCCGATGGTAATAATTGAGTGCAAAAGCAATGTTATTAAAGAACCAATAACAGAAGCCATTTCACAACATTTGCGTAATCAGCAAGAAGATGGTATTCGGGCATTATATTTATACAGCAACTTGGTTATTTCTTTAGCAGTTAGCGAAGCTAAATATGCCACTACAGGTACATCCAAAGAGTTTTGGAGCGTTTGGAAAGAAATATTTAGGACAAAAGACGAAGGCACTCACTATGTAAGCGCTGTTAAGGAAATAAAAAATAGTGAGTTACCCAATACCGAAAGGATTGCCATGTTCACCCAGCGGTTTAAAAATGTACTACACTACTTTAATGAATTGGAAAAAGAAGAAGTGATAGTTACCGAACAGGATAAACTATTGTTTAGTATTTGTCAAAAAGAAAGACTCTTAGACCTAATATTTAACTACATAGTCTACGATGATGGAATCAAAAAAATCACCCGTTACCAACAATACTTTGCCATTAAAGAAACACTAAAAAAAATAAGCAAGGCAGATGCTAATGGCAAAAGAACCGGAGGTGTAATTTGGCATACACAAGGCAGTGGCAAATCGCTAACAATGGTAATGCTGGCACAACTAATTGCTTCTTCTAGTGAAATTAAAAATCCAAAAATCATATTGGTTACTGATAGAATAGATTTAAACACACAAATTACTGAAACCTTTCAAAAATGCCACGTACCGGTACAGGAAGCGCAAACTGGTAAAGATTTAGTAGACCTTATTAAAAGCCCTACAGATTCTGTTATCACAACACTCATCCACAAGTTCGAAGCTGCTATCAATCAGTCTAAAGAGGGCTTTACATCGACTGATATTTTTGTATTAATAGATGAAGGACACCGTAGCCAGTATGGTACATTTAATGTAAAAATGCAAAAGGTATTTCCCAATGCCTGCTTTATAGCTTTTACGGGTACTCCTTTAATGAAAAAAGAAAAAAGCACAGCAAATAAATTTGGGGGAATGATTGATGTGTATTCTATTTCCGATGCTGTTGAAGATAAAGCGGTAGTTCCATTGTTGTATGAAGGAAGACATAATATTATCGAAGTAAATGAAAAGCCCCTGGATACTTTTTTTGATAAAGTTTCAGAACCTCTCACTCCCTACGGCAAGGCTGCCTTGAAAAGAAAATATAGTACGCCCGACCAATTAAATAAAGCTGACCAAATTATTTATGCCCGAGCGTGGGATATTAGTGATCACTTTGTAGACAACATTCAAGGCACTGGTTTTAAAGGTCAATTGGTTGCGCCAAATAAAACAACAGCAATTAAGTACAGAGAGTATTTAAAGGAGATTGGAAAGGTAAGTTGCGAAGTTTTGATATCCGCACCAGATACAAGAGAAAATTATGAGGATGCCTTTGAAGAATCAGAGGATGTAGTAATAAAATTTTGGAAAGCAATGATGGGAAAGTATGGTAAGCAAGAAACTTATGAAAAGTCCATCATTAGTGCATTTAAAAAGCAGGAACAACCCGAAATTATTATAGTTGTCGATAAATTGCTCACAGGCTTTGATGCACCTAACAATCAGGTCCTCTATATTACCCGTAGTTTGAGAGAACATACGCTACTTCAAGCCATTGCTAGGGTCAACAGAGTTGCCCCCGGCAAAGAATATGGGTTTATAATAGATTACTTCGGCAACTTGGAAAACTTAGACAATGCTTTAAATACATATAGTGGATTAGATGATTTTGAGCAAGATGAACTAGCTGGTACCATCATAAATATTAACAAGGAAATTGAAAAGCTACCTCAAGCTCACAGCGTATTATGGGACATTTTCAAAACTATAAAAAACAAGTATGATGCGGAGGCCTATTCAGAATTATTAAGCGATGAAAGTATTAGGCACTCATTCTACGAAAAATTATCTGCATTTATTCGCTTGTTTAAACTAGCCATGGCTTCTGTAGAGTTTAATGATTTAAGCAATGAAAAAACAATTGATAAGTATAAAAAAGACAGTAAATTTTTCTTGCAATTACGTGTAGATGTAAAGCGTAGATATAATGATGATATAGACTATAAAGAATTTGAGCCACAAGTTCAAAAGCTAATTGACAAACATATCACAACCGTAGGCGATACGCTAAAGATTACAGAACAGGTAAACATTTTCGACAAAGAAAAACGAGAAGCAGAAGTTGAGAAAGTGACAGGCAACGCAGCTAAAGCCGACCATATTGCTACAAGAACAATAAAGGCAATCAATGTTAAGATGAATGAGGATCCTATCTTTTATAAAAAACTTTCTCAAGTAATAAAAGAGGCAATTGACGACTACCATCAGCATAGAATAAATGAAGCTGATTATTTGAAGAAAGCTAAAGATTATGAAACACAATTTCATACAGGCAAACAAAATAATGTCCCCCAAAGCATACAGCACAATCCCAACGCTATTGCATACTATAACCTTGTCAATTCCATTTTAGACAATAGTTTCAATAACCAGCCAGAGCCAAAAGAAATACAAGCTGCAGTTGCTATTGAATTAGAGGAATGTATTAAAAGGATAGTTTACGAGCACGATACTTTGATAATTGATTGGCAAACAAACATCGAGATAGAAAAAATGCTTAAAAGTAATCTAGACGACTTGCTCTATGAAAAGCAACAACAATATGACACACAGTTTTCTTTCGTTAAAATAGATGAGCTTATTGAAGAATTAATAAAAGTGGCAAAACTAAAATACATCTAATGCAAGATACTTTACACCAAGTAAATTATGGCAGCAAGAGAATTCTATACAGTTTGTCCTTCACCGCCCGTAAGTCCTTAGGTATAAGAGTCACTCCCAATGGTGATGTTAATGTAATAGCGCCACTGAATACTGAACTAATAGATATCAACAAAAAGGTGAAGTCAAAAGCAGATTGGATTTTAAAACAACAATCATTCTTCAATCGGTATAGACCAATAACCCCATCGCGTAAATTTGTAAACGGAGAAACACATTTGTATTTAGGAAGGCAATATAAAATGCAAATACTGAAAGGCGATATTGATGAAGTAAAGATTTATCGTGGTACTATGGCCATTACTTCAAAAAAAACAGAAACCATTTATATAGAAAAATTAGTAGAGGATTGGTATAAAACAAAAGCCCTATTTCATTTTGAAGAACTACTAATAATCTGTTTAGAGAAGTTTAAGAAGTATAAAATCGGGAAACCTGTGTTGTATATTAGAAAAATGCAAAAGCGTTGGGGTAGCTGCACAAAAGCTGGAAAAATCATTTTAAATACAGAGTTAATAAAAGCCCCAAAAGCAAGTATCGAGTATGTCATTATTCACGAGTTATGCCATTTAGTTCATTACAACCATAATAAAGATTTTTATCAACTACAACAAAACCTATTTCCTGATTGGGAAAAATGGAAAGAAAAATTAGAACAATCCCTTTCTTAAAACAAAAGGGTGCATTCCCCTTTGGGGGGCAGGCTTTCCCTTCAATCTTTTACCCCTTTAGTATAAAAAGTAATTTCGTACAAATCCCTAAATGCAAAAATTAGTGAGTCGGAAAAGAATTAATTAATAACAGGTGTTTAATTTTCTTTATTTTTGAATTCTATTAATTATACCATGGCATTTGTTTTCTTTAATGCCTATTTAGTTTTATAAATACAAGTTTCAACAAAACAAAGTCAGGTGCAATGCAAATAATTATTAACAATCCTTACAGAACCATTGGACTACTTGCTGACTGTTCAGAAAGAGAGATTCAAAAGCAAAAAGGGCTCATTAAAAGGTTTATTGATGTTGGTAAAGAGATTTCATTTGAAACTGACATTAAGTTACCAACTAGTTGTAATAGAGACAGTGAATCCATATTGATTGCATTTGCTAAGCTTGAACAAATCAAAAGTAGAGTAACTAATGGTCTATTTTGGTTTGTTAATGCTAGCAATTTAGATGAACCTGCAATAGATTATTTGAAAGAAGGGAATAGAGAAAAAGCAATTGAAATCTGGCATAAGCTAATCCCTGCATCAATTGAAAGTGAAGTTACTGCAAGAAATTGTTCAGCATTTCATAATCTTTCTACTTTAAAAATAAGCCTGGCATTTTCAAGTGAAAATATAGATTTTGAAAATTTTAAAGAAGGTATTTTATTGAAGTCAAAGTTGCTAAATTCTGATTTTGTAGATAATGTGATAACAAGAATATCAGATGAAACTTTTCACCCAAATAAAGAGGAAATCAACAAATTGTTTGCAGAAGAATTGCTCATAAACATCTCCCCATTTCTTGATAAGTCTGATGGTGTTTCTTCTAATGATTTCATTGAAATAATTAACCAGTCTTCTGAATTCTTGAAAGCATACATTTTAAAAAGATTCATAGACAAACCAATTCATAATATTGAGACCTTAGTAGAAGAATCAGAAAATATGCGCAAGGAAAAGAAAGAAGATGCATATGAATTGGGCAAAAAACTATTTGAAAAGACAAAGAGTAATTTACAGCTTTTAAATGAAATTTTAGGTAGAACTAGTATTCAATATACAATATTGGCAGATAAAATTGCAGAAGAACTACTTAGATGTAGTACTGATTATTTTAACTTCTATAAAGATAGCAATGCTGATCCAGGAGTCAAATCTTTAGAGCTATCGAAATTAGGTGATAGAATTGCTTGTGGCTCAAAAATTAAAGAAAAGCTAAAGGATGATATAAAGTTCATTGAAGAGTGGATTATTGATAAACCTACCAGGGAGAAATTTAAAATTATAAATGCTGACTACAATATTATTACGGAGACCCTGAAGTTTTATGATACAGAAATTGAATCTATATCCAATGCAAAGTCATTAATCAATAGATGTCAAAAAAGCTTACAGAACATAAAAAAAATGTTGGGTTACAGCGATGAAATTTATTTGAATTTGAGTAGTAGAGTAGGTTCAAATGCTCAAAACATGATTATTAGTGAGGTTAATAATTCAATGGATGCAAGAAATAATTATGTGGATTATAGAAATTTTTTAAACGGCGGCATCGGTACTAACCTTAGTTTTGACAGTCAGGGTAGGCCAACTTTTAAAACACCGCCACCTTCTGCTCCAGAATACACTTTGCAACAACTGCATGCAGTAATGAGAAATGCATTAGATGCTGTAACTCTTATCGGTACTTTGGATATGAATGCGAGCTTTAGAGAACGGTATAATGATAATAAAAACACATTGCAGAATTTGTGTAATAAAATGGGAATATCTTCTTCTAATTATTCAAGCACTCCAAAAACACCTAATTCCAATTCAAGTCAAACTGTTAAAAGCGAGATACCCAGCTGGGTTTATTGGGTAGGTGGGTTCATTATTTTTGCTATATTATCTAAAGCATGTAACCGTTAAAATTATTCACTATGGTAAAAAAAATTACTTTTCCCCTGCTATTTTCTTTTTGTGCATTAGCAACATTTGCACAATCTGACTCTGCATCTCTAAAAAATGAGATACTTAGACTAAATTCAGAAATCAAAGTTTTTAAAATAGCAAACAGCACTTTAAATAGTAAAGTTGACAATATTAACTCTAACCTTAAATCAAAGTATGACAGTTTAGATAACCAAGTCTCAGCAAACACACTTAATATTCAAACTACTGCAGACAAATTGGGTATAAAAATCGACCAATCTGCTAATACTGCAACACAAAAAATAAAAGACTTAGATAGCTCAATTAGTAAAAACTCTTTGTATTGGATTATTGGTTTTCTTGTAACTGCACTATTGTTATTAATAACTTACTTCCTTCTTAGAAAAAAAATTAAAGACGGCAATTCTATTCTAGATCAACAAATTTTGTCTACCAAAAAAGGGTTGGAAGAAGAAGGTATAAAGTTAGATACTAAGCTCACTGAAGTTTTGGAAACACAATTAAAACTACTAAATGTAGAACGTAACACTACTGCTTCTTCAACTTCTAGTTCCGAAGAAACAGACCATTCATTGGCCTTAAAAGTTGCTGACGAAATTGTACGCATACAAAAGAATCTATCAAACATGGACGCTAACACCAAAGGGTTAAAACAATTGGCAGCTTCTGTAAGTCGCATACAAGATAATTTTGAAGCAAATGGTTATGAAATGGTAAATTTAATTGGAAAACCATTTGATGCAAGAATTAAAGTAGATGCACAATTTATTCCTGACGACACCCTTGAAAAGGGGCAAGAAATTATTTCTAGAGTTATTAAACCGCAAGTACTATATAAAGGACTAATGATACAAGCAGGTCTTGTAGAAGTTAGTCAAGGCTAAAAAAACAAAAATGAGAGTAAAAATTGATTACGGCATTGATTTAGGAACAACTAATTCAGCTTTTGCAAGGATGCAAAATGGTGAAGCCAAAATTTTAAAATCAGATTTCCAAGATGATATATTACCATCTTGTGTAAACTTTAATAAAAAGCAGGCTATTCTTTGTGGCAGAAGTGCTTTTGTGACTTTTAAATCAGAACGTTTAAAAGCTTTACGAAATTTTGAAGTTGAAGCATCTAATACTTTTCTTGAGTTTAAACGTACTATGGGAACTGATACTCATTATTCAAGTTCCAATATGAATAAGACTTATAATTCTGAAGAGCTCTCAGCAGAAGTTTTAAAGAAATTAAAATCGCTTGTTACAGATGAGAATATTCAATCAATAGTCATTACTGTTCCAGCAAAGTTTACCATAAACCAAAATGATGCAACGATTAGGGCTGCCAAGCTTGCAGGGTTTAAGCATGTAGAACTTTTACAAGAACCAATTGCTGCCTCTATGGCCTATGGATTAGAAGTAGAAAAGAAAGATGGCTTCTGGTTGGTGTTTGATTTTGGAGGTGGAACTTTTGATGCTGCTTTGCTAAAAGTAGATGAGGGTATTATGAAAGTAATTGACACTGAGGGTGACAACTATTTGGGTGGTAAAAATTTGGATGAGGCTATTGTTGATGAAATTATTATCCCATATTTAGCAGATAACTTCTCTATTGATAATATACTAGCAGATAATGACAAGAAAGAGATTTTGCGTAGCGCTATGAAGTTTTATGCTGAAGAGGCTAAAATTCAGTTATCATTTCGTGAAAGCCACAACATACTATCTGAATTGGGTGACATTCCAGGAGAAGATGAAAATGGTGATGAGTTTGAATTAGACATTAACATCTCACAACAAGATTTAGAGAAAGTATTTGCTCCTATTTTTCAGAAAGCAATCACCATTTGCAATGAATTATTAAAACGTAATAAACTTACCGGTTCTCAATTGGCTGCATTGATTTTAGTAGGTGGGCCAACTTATTCCCCTATCCTGCGCAAGATGTTGAAAGAGCAGGTATCTGATAAAGTTGATACCAGTTGCGACCCTATGACTGCAGTAGCAAAGGGTGCCGCTTTATACGCCTCAACGCTCAATGTATCTGAAGAAATAGTTGAAGCCTCTAGAGATAAAACCAAAATACAACTACATATCGGAAACGAACCCACTACCGTTGAATTAGAGGAATTTGTTACTCTGAAGATATTAAAGGAAAAATCAGAGGGTAATTTGCCATCAAGTGTATTTGCTGAAATAACAAGGGGTGACAAG